>ERZ791901.10-NODE-10-length-202649-cov-5.738230_pt1 | contig 202649 bp, 182 predicted proteins | sample MGYA00510150_ERZ791901 | MGnify/ENA primary metagenome ERZ791901 (study PRJEB30046, sample SAMN00792058) | human gut metagenome | study: EMG produced TPA metagenomics assembly of the A metagenome-wide association study of gut microbiota in type 2...
CCCGGAGGTGGAACAGGTCACTGCCTGACCTGTCCCGCCGGGACGGTTCTCTTAACAACACCATATAGATTTTTTGTACGCCGCCGCCCGCCATCGAGCAGAGTTTTTACACCTAATTGGGGATAAAACAGCTCATGGCGGGCGGCGGCGTTGCCCTTATCGGTGGCACCCTTGTACCTCTGCTTTCCGGCCTGTTCGGTTAAGCGGCGGGGTTAGCCTATGCAGAGCATACTTGACGCGATTAACGAATGGATAAAGGAAATCCTCATTGGAGCCATTAACGGTAATCTGTCAACTATGTTCGGGGACGTAAACGAAAAAGTCGGAACTATCGCCGCAGAGGTAGGACAAACCCCGCAGGGGTGGAACGCAGGCATATTTTCCATGATACAGAGTTTGTCGGAAAATGTGATTGTACCCATTGCGGGGCTTGTCATTACCTACGTTCTATGCGTGGAGCTTATCAGCATGGTAACGGAAAAGAACAATATGCACGATATTGACACGTTCATGTTCTTTAAGTGGTTTTTCAAGGCGTGGGTAGCGGTGTATCTCGTTACCCACACCTTTACTATCACTATGGCGGTGTTCGATATGGCGCAGCACGTTGTTTCCGGCGCAGCGGGCGTGATCGGCGGCAATACGAATATCGACGTTGACGCCGCCCTCTCGTCCATGCAAGCCGGACTTGACGCTATGGAAATCCCCGAACTGCTTTTGCTCGTTATGGAAACAAGCCTTGTGAGCCTTTGCATGAAAATCATGTCGGTGCTTATCACGGTTATCCTGTACGGCAGAATGATAGAAATTTACCTTTACTGTTCGGTATCGCCTATCCCGTTTGCAACTATGACCAACAGAGAGTGGGGGCAGATAGGCAACAACTACTTAAAAGCCCTGTTCGCCCTCGGTTTTCAAGGCTTCCTCATAATGATATGCGTCGGCATTTATGCGGTTTTGGTTGGCAGCATGATTGTAGCGGACAACCTGCACAGCGCGATTTTCTCCCTTGCAGCCTACACCGTGATTTTGTGCTTCTCCCTATTCAAAACAGGCGCACTTGCGAAGTCAATATTTAACGCCCATTAAAGACCGAAAGGAGGAGGTTTTCACTTGGCGTATGTACCCGTACCCAAAGACTTATCAAAAATCAAAACGAAAGTCGCTTTTAATCTGACAAAGCGGCAGATTATATGTTTTGCGGCAGCCCTCGCTATGGGACTACCGCTTTTCTTTTTGCTCAAAGACAGCGCGGGAACAAGCATGGCGGCATTTGCAATGATTGTCGTTATGCTTCCCTGCTTCCTCTTGGCAATGTATGAAAAACACGGGCAGCCCCTTGAAATCGTGATAAAGAACGTCATTCAGACAAAGTTTATCCGACCAAAGGAACGCCCCTATCAGACGGAAAATTTTTATGCCGTCATAGAAAAACAACGAAAACTGGAAAAGGAGGTATCGGCTATTGTCAATGGCAGAACGAAAAACCATGACCCGCGCGGTAAAAAATCCCGTGAAGCGTAAGCTGACCCGCGCAGAAAAGAAAGAAATCGCCGCCGTGATACAGGCGGCAAAGGGCGACGGGAAGCCCCGCACCGCACAACAGACCATTCCCTACTTGCAGATGTACCCGGACGGGATTTGCAGGGTAACGGAAAAGAAATACAGTAAAAGCCTTGTCTTTGAAGATATTAACTATCAGCTTGCACAGGCAGACGATAAGACAGCCATTTTTGAAAACTGGTGCGATTTTCTCAACTACTTTGACGCTTCCGTTTCGGTGCAGCTCTCTTTCATCAATCAGGGTGCAAGAAAGGAAAAGGCACAGGCGGCTATCGAAATTCCGGCGCAGGACGACGCTTTTAACTCTATCCGCAGGGAGTACGCGGATATGCTTAAAAATCAGCTTGAAAAAGGCAACAACGGACTGGAAAAGTGCAAGTACATTACCTTTTCCATTGAAGCGGACAATCTTGCGGCGGCAAAAGCCCGCCTTTCCCGTATCGAAACCGACGTACTCAATAATTTTAAGGTGCTTGGTGTAACCGCCCGCCCCATGAACGGACAGGAACGCTTGAACGTACTGCATGGGATTTTCCACCCGGAGGGCGAGCCGTTCCGTTTCTCTTGGGACTGGCTTGTACCGTCCGGGCTTACCACAAAGGACTTTATCGCCCCGTCCTCGTTCCGCTTTGGCGACGGCAGGACGTTTCGCATGGGGCGCAAGCTCGGTGCTGTTAGCTTCCTTGAAATCCTTGCGCCGGAGCTGAACGACCGTATGCTTTCGGACATTCTCGACCTTGAAAACGGAATTATCGTCAATCTGCATATCCGCAGTATCGACCAGAGCGAAGCAATCAAGACTATCAAGCGCAAAATTACCGACCTCGACAAGATGAAGATTGAGGAACAGAAAAAGGCGGTACGCAGCGGGTACGATATGGATATAATTCCGTCCGACCTTGCCACGTTCGGCAGCGAAGCGAAAAATCTCTTGCAGGATTTACAGAGCAGAAATGAAAGAATGTTTCTGCTGACGTTCCTTGTGGTAAACATGGCAGACACGAAGCGGAAACTGGATAATGACATCTTTGCTACGGCGGGCTTTGCACAGAAAAACAACTGCGCTCTGACCCGCCTTGACTATTTGCAGGAAGCGGGCTTTATGTCCTCTATTCCTCTTGGGGAGAACCTTATCCCCATTCAAAGAGGGCTTACGACCAGTAGCACCGCTATTTTTATCCCGTTCATCACGCAGGAGCTTTTCCAAAGGGGTGCAGCCCTTTACTACGGCTTAAATGCCCTTAGTAACAACATGATACTCTGCGACCGCAAGCAACTGAAAAATCCCAACGGGCTTATTCTTGGAACACCGGGAAGCGGTAAATCCTTTGCGGCAAAACGGGAAATGACAAACGCCTTTCTCATTACCGACGACGATATTATTATCTGCGACCCGGAAGCAGAATATTTTTCCCTTGTGCAGCGTTTGGGCGGGCAAGTGATACGTCTGTCGCCTGCCGGAAAAGGCATGGACGGCAAGCCCCAGTATGTGAACCCTATGGATATTAACCTCAACTACTCCGAGGACGACAACCCGCTTGCCTTGAAATCCGACTTTATCCTTTCCCTCTGCGAGCTTGTTATCGGCGGCAAAGAGGGCTTGCAGCCCGTGGAAAAGACCGTCATTGACCGCGCCGTTAGGAATGTGTACCGACCTTTCCTTGCAGACCCCGACCCGGCAAAAATGCCGATTTTGGGCGACCTCTACAACGAACTGCTGAAACAGCCGGAGCCGGAAGCTGCCCGCATTGCGGCGGCATTGGAGCTTTATGTTTCCGGCTCTCTGAACGTCTTTAACCACCGTACCAACGTGGAGCTTTCAAACCGTCTTGTCTGCTTTGATATTAAGCAGCTTGGAAAGCAGCTCAAAAAATTAGGTATGCTCATTGTGCAAGACCAGGTGTGGAACCGCGTGACCGTCAACCGCGCCGAGAAAAAGGCAACCCGTTACTATATGGACGAATTTCATTTGCTTTTGAAAGAGGAACAGACCGCAGCCTATTCTGTGGAGATTTGGAAGCGTTTTCGTAAATGGGGCGGCATACCGACGGCTATCACACAGAACGTCAAAGACCTTTTAAGCAGCCGCGAAGTCGAGAATATCTTTGAAAACTCCGATTTTGTCCTCATGCTCAATCAGGCACAGGGCGACCGGGCTATCCTTGCAAAGCAGCTTAACATCTCCCCGCAGCAGATGAAGTATGTAACCCACACCGAAGCGGGCGAGGGGCTTATCTTTTACGGGAATGTGGTGCTGCCGTTCATTGACCGCTTCCCGACGGACACCGAGCTTTACTGTCTGCTTACGACAAAGCCGGAGGAAGTGAGCAAGCCATGAAAACAGACGTAATCATCAACCGCGACGCCCTCTATGCCCTGCGGGAGCTTCCGAGCGAAAGCGTGAACTGCTGCGTCACAAGCCCGCCTTACTATGGACTAAGGGACTACGGGCTTGACGCGCAGATTGGACGTGAGGACACGCCGGAGCAGTATATCGGGCGGCTTGTGGAAGTGTTCCGGGAGCTGCGCCGGGTACTCAAAGACGACGGGACATTTTGGCTGAATATCGCAGACACATACTGCGGCAGCGGCATGAAAGCGGGCTGCAAGCAAAAGAATTTAATCGGTATTCCGTGGCTTCTTGCCTTTGCCCTGCGCTCTGACGGGTGGTATTTACGCAGCGATATTATCTGGCTGAAAGAAAACCCTATGCCGGAAAGCTGCCGCGACCGACCGAGCCGCTGCTATGAGCATATCTTTTTACTGACGAAATCAAAGAAATATTACTATGACGCTGCCGCCATTGCAGAGCCGATCGCGCCGGGAACGGCTGCGCGCTACAGGCAAGGGCGCAGCGCAGGACACAAATACGCCGAGGAAGTACCAGGACAGGGCAAGGTACAGGGTATCAATCAGCCCCGCAGCGGCAGCTATTATGACGACGCCCTTATGCCGACCACAAGAAACAAGCGGGACGTTTGGCTTATCAATACCGTACCGTACAAGGGCGGGCATTTTGCCGCCTATCCCCCGAAGCTCGCGGAAACGTGCATACTTGCGGGCTGTCCGAAAGGCGGCGTTGTGATAGACCCGTTCTTTGGAAGCGGCACCACCGGGCTTGCAGCGCAAAGCCTTGACCGCCGCTATATCGGCATTGAACTGAACGCCGAGTATTGCGCCCTTGCAGGGGCGCGGATTGGAGGTGGTAACACTTGAAAGACCCATTAAAGCCCCGCGATAAAATCACGCAGAAAATGACCCGCGACGGGGCTATCGCAGAAAATCAGACCACGGGAGACACGGAACGTATCAGCAACCGCATACGGGACGCGGATTTACAAAAGACCCCGGAACAACAGGCGGCACAGGACGCTATGCAGCTTCCCCCGGTATCTGATACAAGCCCGCTTCCCCATGTGCCGGGAGCTGCCCCCAAAGCGGACACAGGCAAAACGGAGCGCGTCATGAAGCATATCGACGCCGCCCATACACGAAAAGCCAGTAAAAAGGCAGTACGAAAAGCACAGGCAGAAGCTACCGCCGGGACGAAATCTTCCCGGCTGCAATTTACCGACGAGGAACGCGCTGCCCCGGAGCTTGAAAAGTATATCAAGAAATCCGATAAAGCCGCCGACCGCTTGGATAAGGCAAAGGCAGCTATCCCCAAAGAAAAGAAACTGGTAAAAGAGCGCACCTTTGACGAAACCACCGGGAAAGGCAAGACCCGCCTGCACTTTGAGGAAAAGGACAAGCCGCCCGGATTTAAGGAGAAGCACAACCCGCTATCCCGCCCCACACAGGAAGCCGGGATTTTGGTACATAACAAAATCCATTCTGTCGAAAAGGATAATTCCGGCGTGGAGGGCGCACACAAGAGCGAGGAAGCCGCAGAACGGGGATTGAAGTACGGGGCGCGGAAAATCAAGCAGGGCTACCGCAACCATAAGCTGAAACCCTACCGGGAAGCGGCAAAGGCAGAAAAAGCGGCTTTTCGGGCAAATATGGACTTTCAGTATCACAAGACCCTGCATGAGAACCCGCAGCTAACCAGTAACCCCATTTCCCGGTTTTGGCAGAAGCAGAAAATCAAGCGGCAGTATGCAAAGGAAGCCCGCAATACCGCAAAGGGTATCAAGGGCGCGGCAGAACGCACCCGCAAGGCGGCAGCCAAAGCCGCCGAGAAAACGAAGCAGACCGCAGCATTTGTGGCAAGGCACCCGGCGGGTGTGGCAATCGCTGTCGGGGTGCTACTGCTCTTTATCATGGTTATGTCCGGGCTGTCCTCTTGTGGGGCAATGTTTTCCGGCACGTTAAACGGCGTGCTTGGAACGTCCTATACGTCCGAGGACAGCGACCTTGTGGAAGTGGAAAACAGCTACGCAGGATTGGAAAACGAGCTGCAAAGCAGGATTGACAATATCGAGCGCGACAATCCGGGCTATGACGAGTACCGCTATGACCTTGCAAATATCGGACACAATCCCCATGAATTAGCGTCTTATCTGACCGCAAAATACCAAAGCTACACCTGCGCCGAGGTACAGAGCGAATTACAGCGGATTTTCAATCAACAATACAAGCTGACGCTGACCGAGGAAGTGGAAATACGCTACCGGGAGGAAGAACGCACCGACACATGGACAGATGAGGACGGCAACGAGCATACGGACACCTACACGGTACAAGTGCCTTATGAGTATTACATCTTGAACGTCAAGCTGACGAATCCCCCACTATCCACCATTGCGGAAAACAATCTGACCCCGGAACAACTGGAAATGTACCGGGTGTACTTACAGACAAGCGGGAACAAGCCCCTTATCTTTGGCGGCGGCTCTCCCGACACTTCCGCGTCGGAAGATTTAAGCGGCGTGGACTTTGTAAACGGAACGCGCCCCGGCAATACCGCTATCGTTGACCTTGCAAAACGGCAAGTCGGAAATGTGGGCGGCTATCCGTATTGGAGCTGGTACGGCTTTAATTCCCGCGTGGAATGGTGCGCCTGTTTCGTGTCCTGGTGCTACGGGCAAATGGGACTTTCCGAGCCGCGCTTTGCCGCCTGCCAGTCGCAGGGTATTCCGTGGTTTACTTCTCACGGACAATGGGGAGCGCGGGGCTATGAAAACATTGCCCCCGGCGACGCTATCTTTTTTGACTGGGATTTAGACGGCAGCGCAGACCATGTAGGACTTGTTATCGGCAGGGACGAAAGCCGCGTCTATACCGTGGAGGGCAATTCCGGCGACGCCTGCAAGATTAAGAGCTATCCCCTTGACTATGCCTGTATCAAAGGGTACGGGCTGATGAACTGGAACTGACACATTTTTTGAAAATCGAAAGGAGAAAAATTTTATGGCAATGAGTAAAATCGAAAGAATTGACAAGGAAATCCAAAAGACCCGTGAGAAAATCACGGAGTATCAGAACAGGCTGCGCGGACTGGAAGCACAGAAAACCGAAGCGGAAAATCTGCAAATCGTTCAGCTTGTGCGCTCTATGCGCCTTACCCCGCAGGAGCTTACCGCTATGCTTGCGGGCGGAGGTATTCCGGGCATTGCCCCTATGCCCGCAGACTATGAGGAACAGGAGGACAATGCAGATGAAGAATAAAATCCTTGCAAGCCTTACCGTACTTTGCGCCGCCCTTGTCCTTGTGGGCGGCTTTTCCGTTACCGCCTATGCACAGACCCCGACGGAAGAAACCGACGACAGCGGCGTAATCGTGGAAACCGAGCCGCAGCCCTTGACCCCGGAGGGCAACATGACCCTTGTGGACGACATTGACGGGGACGCTGCCGAGGATAAGCAGTTTATCGTCGTGAAAAGCAAAGGTGGCAACTATTTTTACATTATCGTTGACCGGGCAGCCGAGGGGGAAAATTCCGTCCACTTCCTAAATCAAGTAGACGAAAGCGACCTTATGGCGATTATCGGGGAGGAACAGACCGAACAACCCCCGGCTGTCTGCAACTGTACCGAGAAATGCAAGGCGGGCGAAGTCAACACCGCCTGCCCCGCCTGCTCTGTCAACATGGATAGCTGCACAGGCAAGGAAGCCACGCCGGAGGAACCCGCCGAGCAGGAGCAGCCCCAGAACGGCATGGGCGGGCTTTTGATTTTCCTTGTCGTGGGCTTGCTTGGCGGCGGCGCAGCCCTCTACTACGTTAAGTTTATGAAACCGAAACAGAACGTGAAAGGCAGCACCGACCTTGACGAGTTCGATTTTGACGAATACGACGAGGACGAGCCGGAAGAAGCTGACAGCGCAGACACCGAACAGGAGGACGAGGAAGAATGAAACTTGTGATTTGTGAGAAACCCAGCGTCGGGGCGGCGGTTGCCGCCGCCCTTGGCGTAAGGGAGAAGAAAGACGGATATATCGAGGGGAACGGTTATGTTATCTCTTGGTGTATCGGGCATTTGGTAGGACTTGCGGAAGCTGCCGCCTATGGGGAACAGTACAGGAAATGGAGCTATGACAGCTTACCCATTCTGCCGCAGGAATGGCAGTACACCGTAGCTGCCGACAAGGGAAAGCAATTCAAAATCTTAAAAGACCTCATGCAGCGCAGCGACGTTTCGGAAGTCGTGAACGCCTGCGACGCAGGACGCGAGGGAGAATTGATTTTCCGCTTTGTCTATCATCAAGCGGGCTGCAAGAAGCCCTTTACCCGTCTTTGGATTTCCTCTATGGAAACGGACGCCATCAAAAGCGGCTTTGACAATCTGAAGGACGGGCGCAGGTATGACGCTCTCTATCATTCCGCACTATGCAGGGCAAAGGCTGACTGGCTTATCGGCATTAACGCGACCCGCCTTTTCTCCTGCCTGTATGGAAAAACCTTGAACGTGGGGCGCGTTCAGACCCCAACCCTAAAAATGCTTGTAGACCGGGACGCTGCCATTATGAACTTCAAGAAAGAAAAATATTACCATGTGCGCCTTATGCTCCCCGGCGCAGAAGCGGCAAGCGCGAAGATCTGCGCCGCTGATGAAGCGGGCAAACTGAAAGCGGCCTGCGAAGCGTCGGCGGCTGTCTGTACTTCCCTTGTGAAAGAAAAGAAAACCATTGCCCCGCCGAAGCTCTTTGACCTTACCAGTTTACAGCGGGAAACAAACCGTATTTACGGGTACACGGCAAAGCAGACCCTTGACCTTGCACAGACCCTCTATGAAAAGAAGCTCTTGACCTATCCGAGAACGGACAGCGCATTTCTGACCGATGACATGGGAGAAACAGCGACGGGCATTATCGCGCTGCTATGCGGGAAGCTGCCCTTTATGGCGGGCATTTCCTTTACGCCGGAAGTTTCCCGCGTTCTGAACAGCAAAAAGGTATCAGACCACCACGCAATCATTCCCACTATGGAGCTTGCAAAGGCTGACCTTACCGCGCTGCCGGAAAGCGAGCGCAATATCCTTACCCTTGCCGGGGCGCGTCTGCTTATGGCGACCGCCGAGCCGTACAGTTTTGAAGCGGTAACGGCGGTTTTCTCCTGCGCCGACCATGAATTTACGGCAAAGGGAAAGGCGGTAATCGCTGCCGGGTGGAAAGACATGGAACGGCTTTACCGGGTGACCCTCAAAAAGAAGCCGGACAGCGACGACGAAAACGAACTTGTTTTAGATGTGCCGGACTTTACCGAGGGACAGACCTTTGAAAACCCTGCTGCAAAGGTTACGGAGCATGAAACGACGCCGCCGAAGCCCCACAATGAAGCTATATGCTGTGAAAGGGGGATAAGAAATCGCCCATAGAAAGGAGAGTTTTTCAATGAAAGCAAAGAAAACGGACAACGGCAAGATAACCGCACTATACGAGCGTCTTTCCCGCGACGACGACCTCACAGGCGACAGTAACAGTATAATCAATCAAAAGAAGCTGCTTGAAGATTATGCAAAGGAGCATGGATTTACGAATTGTGTCCACTTTACTGATGACGGCTGGTCTGGCGCAAACTTTGACCGCCCTAATTGGAAACGCATGATTGCAGCCATAGAAGCCGGAGAGGTTTCCCATGTGCTGGTAAAGGATTTAAGTCGTGTCGGCAGAGATTATCTGCAAGTGGGATTTTACACAGAAGTCATGTTCAAGGAGCGGGGCGTCCGTTTTATTGCCATAGCAAACGGAGTTGACAGCGACAAGCGCGAAAGCAGCGAGTTTGCCCCGTTTTTGAATATTATGAACGAATGGTATGTGCGTGATAGCAGCCGAAAAATAACAAGCGTTCTCCACGCAAGAGGAATGTCCGGCAAGCATACAAACAGCCATTGTATTTATGGCTATAAGAAAGACCCTAATGACAAAGACCACTGGATTATCGACGAGGAAGCCGCCGAGGTAGTACGCCGGATTTACCGCATGGCGTTGGAGAGCAAAGGCCCGTATGAAATTGCCCGTATCCTTGCTTTGGAAAAGGTTGAAAGACCGTCCTATTATCTTGCACAGCGCGGCGTGGGGAAACATCAGTCTAATTTTAACCCCGCTGAACGGTACACATGGCGTGGCGGCACAGTTGCCGATATTCTATCCAAGCCGGAGTATATGGGGCATACAGTAAACTTCCGCACCTATAAAGAAAGCTACAAAGACAAACGCTCCAGAATGACACCCAAAGAGGATTTAGTCATTTTTGAAAATACGCAGGAAGCTATTATTGACAAGGAAACATGGGAGCGCGTCCAGAGCTTGCGGAAAACGATACGCCGGACGGACACCATAGGCGCGGCAAATCCTTTAACGGGCTTGATGTTTTGCGCGGATTGCGGGGCTAAGATGTATAACCACAGGGGCGGGGCTGGACTGGCGCGGGACTGGGCGGGGCGACCCAACGGCAGGAAGCGTCCAGAACGCGACGAGTACAACTGTTCCCGTTATGATTTAGGCAACCAGCACTATAATAGATACTGCACGACGCACCTTATCCGCACAGCCGTTGTAAATGAGCTTCTGCTTGAAGCTATCAAGGAAGTATGCGACTACGCGCTGAACAATGAAGCGGCATTTATGGAGCAGGTCTGCTCTGCTTCCAGCGAGCGGCAGGTGAAAGCGGCAAAGGCAATCCGGCAGAGAAAACAGCGCAGCGAGAAACGAGCCGACGAATTGAGCCGCTTAATCCGCAAGCTCTATGAGGACAATGTAAACGGCAGACTTTCTGATAAGCTCTTTGAACAAATGCTGCATGATTTTGAAGCGGAGTTAGAGAGTTTAACCGAGAGCGTTACCCAAGACGAGCAGGAGCTTGACCGTATAAGCCGGGAAACCGTCAACGCTGAAAAATTCCTTGCCCTTGTCAAAAAATATACGGATTTTTCCGAGCTTACCCCCGCCATGATAAATGAATTTGTTGAAAAAATCCTTGTCCACCAAGCCGAGGGAAAAGGGGCGAGCCGCACACAGGAGGTTGAGATTTTCTTTAACTTTGTCGGCAAGGTAGAAATCCCCCATGAGGAAATCGTACTGACAGAGGAAGAAAAAGCGGCATTGGCAGAGCAGGAACGGCGCAGAGCAAAAAAAGCCGAATACAACCGCCGCTATATGGAGAAAAAACGCAGAGAATGGAGAGAACAGCGGGAACGGGAGCAGGAGCAAAAGCCCCATAAACTTCCCCCTGTCGCAGACGAGAAAGGAGAAAAGAGCGCATGAGAAGATTGATTGACAACGGTACTACTTCACCCGCCAGACCGCCCTATATCGGGCATTATGGACACTTGCGGAAAGCCTATCTTGAGGGCTACCGCCCCGATCTCTACAACGCCCTTGTCGCAAGCGAAACCCTCTATGAGCATTGCGCCGAGATTGAAGCCGCCGTCCGTCGCCGCCTTGACCTCATTATCCCGCAGCTTGCCGAGGGTGCGGGGGCAACCGAGGAACTGAAAGCCGCAGACCCCATGCAATGGGTGGGGCTGATGAACACCTGCAAGGCGCAAGCGGAGGAAATCGTCAAGTTTGAGCTTATCTATGTATGAGCGTCAAGAGCCGGAAAAATCCCATATTTCACGATAGAAACGCTCTGGACGAGGAATGTATCGCCGGAGCGTTTTCTATTTGAAAATCCTCATTTTCCCCAAGTCAAGAGCCGGGAAAAACACCCGAAAAATGCCCCTATTGCGTAACAGGGGCGCAGAAAGGAGAGTTTATGAGAACAGGGCTTACGAAGCAGGAAAAGACCACCGATATATGGTTTGACGAGAAAGACCCGCTGATCTATATCCGCACCCACAACACCGACTTAAAGAAGCGGCTTGCCGCCTACGCCGGACAGCACCCCGACCAGTGCCGCCAGACTGACGCAGACCCGGACACGGGCTGCATGGAGTTTGAAATCCGCAAGGGGCGGTTCTCTTTCCGTCTGACCGCCCCATACAACGAGGAACGCCGCAGGGCGGCAAGCGAAGCGGCAAAGAAACATTCCGGCAACTTGACACACCCTATTCAAAAAGATGTGCTATAATTTTTTTGAAAAAGTTTCGGATTAGATGTAGTATTTGCAGCTGAAACCGTAGTACATAGGTGAAGCCCGAAAGGAGGCGGTGAGATGATAGACGACGAAAAAATCATAGAAATGTTTTTTGGACGTTCAGAACAAGACATACGAGAGCTGGATATAAAATACGGAAAGGTCTGCCACAATCTTTCCTACCATATCGTAGGCAGCAGACAAGACGCGGAGGAATGTGTAAACGACGCTTATTTAGGCGCATGGAACGCCATTCCCCCGGCACGACCTAACCCGCTGCTATCTTATCTTGTTAAAATCGTTCGGAACATTTCACTCAAAATCTATTGGAGAAAGGAAGCAGCCAAACGGAGCAGCCATTACACGATTGCTTTGGAAGAAATTGAAGCCTGTATAGCAGCCCCGAATACAGTAGAAGCAGAAATCGAAGCCAAAGAGTTAGCCCGTATCATTGAAGCATTTTTAGACACGCTGACTACCGAAAACCGCGTTATTTTCATGCGCCGCTATTGGTTTTCCGACAGCTATAAGGACATAGCCGAGTTTATGGGGCTTTCAGAAAAAAACATTTCTGTCCGGCTGACCCGTATCCGCGAGAAGATGAAGCAATATTTGATTGAAAGAGAGGTATTCGTATGAACGCAAAAAAGTTTTCCGACGCTATGAGTGAACTTGATACGAAATATGTTGATGAAGCCCTTAACTACAAAAAGAAAGCAAAGAAACCCGGTTGGGTTAAGTGGGGAGCTATGGCGGCTTGCTTTGCAGTAATTGCTGTTTTAGGCGTAGGCGTATTTCAAAGTGGATTGTTCGGGAACAAAACTGACATTGCCACTTTGGACAACGGAAATGAAATCATCTTTGTAAAATCGGAAACTGCTGGCTCAAGCATTGACATTGACGGGACTATAACAACAAGGCAACTTACGGAAACGGAAGCTGCATCTCTTTTTCCAAACTTGACCGTTACAGCTCATGCAGTTTTTCGTGTTGATGATACTGTTTCCGACAGCAACAAAGAATTGATTGGTTTTGAGGGAAAAATCGAAAATGCCAAAGTGGTAATATCTACAACGGATATAGCACTACTTGATACGAAGATTGTAGGAAGTGAAGAAAGTAGCGAAGTAAATGGCACAAGCGTGACGGCAGGATATTTTGTAACAGACCGGAACAGCGTGGGAGAACAGAATGTAATTTACTATGCGACCTTTAAGTTGGGAGATAGCACCGTATATGTTGAAAATGCGGGTGCAAAAACTGAAAGCGAAAGTGTGAAAAACGATTTGGCTACCATTATCCAAGAGCTGATAAATAATGGTGCGCTTGACCTAAGTTCTTTCAACGGATAACCCCATGAAAATTTAATACTACCATCAGGACAGCCGAGCAAATCGACTGTCCTTTTTCTATGTCTACGGACAGAAAGGAGCGACCACCCATGACGAAACCGAGAGAGAAAACCCGCGAGGAATTGCGAGCCGAGATTGAGGACGGAAAGAAGAAAATCCAGCAGTTTGAGAACCGGGAAAAAATGTTGCGTCAGAAGCTATCCAAAGAGGAACGCAGAACGCGCAGCCACCGCCTTATCGTCCGGGGTGCAGTCTTTGAAAGCATTGTGCCGGAAGCAAAGAACATGACCGACGAGGAAGCCGCAGCACTTCTTAGGCTTGCCTTGACGAGTGAACCAGCGCGGGAATATCTGAAAAAACGAGCCGAGGGAGCGACAAGCTGAAAATCCCTTAGGCACTAAGGGCGCACTTATACACCCTTACGGGCGTGTGCGCTCTGCCGAGGGCTTATCTCCGCACAGGGAGATTTCCCCGCACTCCGATATGGCGGCTTTGCCGCAACAAGGGGCTGCACCCCTTGCGCCGCTTTGCGGCTATCCCTGCACACCCACAAAAACAGTACACCCGCCGTTGGCGTCTGTGCCATTTTTGCGGGTTTTATTATCCTATCCGGGAGGTGATACCAATAGCCATTTACCATTGGAACGTCGGCATTGTGAGCCGAGGAAAAGGCAAATCAGCCGTTGCCGCAGCCGCCTACCGAAGCGGTGAAAAGCTGACAAACGAATGGGACGGAATGACCCATGACTACACCCACAAAGGCGGCGTTGTCCATACAGAAATCATGCTGCCGCCCCACGCACCGCCCTCATTCGCTGACCGTTCAACCTTGTGGAACAGCGTGGAGCTTTACGAGAAAGCCGGGAACGCCCAGCTTGCGCGTGAGATTGACGCAGCGCTCCCCATAGAATTATCCAGAGAGGAACAGATCCGGCTTGTCCGGGAATACTGTTCCTCTCAATTTGTTTCCAGAGGAATGTGCGTTGATTATGCCATTCACGACACCAACAGCGGCAATCCCCATTGTCATATCATGCTGACTATGCGCCCCCTTGACGAGCGCGGCGCATGGGCGGCGAAATCCAAAAAGGAATATGACCTTGACGAAAACGGCGAGCGTATCCGCTTGCCAAGTGGCAGATACAAAACTCACAAAGTTGACCTTACAGGCTGGAACAACAAGGACAACACCCTCTTGTGGCGCAAGGCATGGGCTGACTTTACCAACGACTTTTTGGAGAGGAACGGAAGCCCGGAGCGTATCGACCACCGCAGCAACGCCGAGCGCGGCATTGACGAGATACCCACAGTCCACATGGGCGTGGCGGCTTGCCAGATGGAGAAGAAAGGTATCGCCACCGAGAAAGGCGAACTGAACCGAAATATCCAAAAGGCAAACCGCCTTATCCGGGAAATCCGGGCGCAGATTGGGAAGCTCAAAGAATGGATTGCCGACCTGTTCAAATCGTGGGAAACCGCCCCGAAGCAGCCGCCGCAATCTCCCAACCTTGCAAATCTGTTGATGAAGTATTTGAGCGTTCAGAGAGAAAAGAGCCGGAAGTATTCGCAGCGTTGGCAACAACAGCACACAGCCGATGAACTGAAAACCATAGTGGCAGCGGTCAACTATCTCTCCGAGCATGGTATCTCTAATCTTGATGAGCTGGACGCTTCTCTTTCCTCTGTCAGTGATAAAGCCTATTCAATCCGGGAGGGAATGAAAACCGCCGAGCAGCGCATGAAAGAACTGCAAAAACTCATGGAGTACGGCAGAAATTATCAGACCTACAAGCCCATACAGGACGAGTATCGGCAAATCCGCTGGAAAGGAAAACAGGAGAAGTTTGCGGAAGCCCGCCGCGCCGAGCTTACCCTATGGGACGCGGCAAACCGCTATCTCCATGCCCATTTGCCGGAGGGCGTGAAAACCCTGCCGATCTCCGCGTGGGAGAAAGAATATACCGCCCTCAAAGCACAGCGGAAAGCGGAATATGACACGCTGAAAGCCACCCGCGCCGAGGTTGCCGAGCTTCAAAAAATCCGCAAATGCGTGGATATTGCACTCCGCGCCGACCAACCGGAGCAGGCACAGACCCGCACCAAGCGGCACGAACAGGAGCGATAAAGGAAAGGACGGGCAAGCTGCTTTGCCTGTCCGCCCTAAATGCTTTCTGATAAACTGGAAGTTATCTTTTTCTTAATGGCAATGCTATTAAATTTCCCAATAATGCAATAACAGCATATCCAACTACATAAACCCATGCACTTGAGTTATAAAATATAAATATAGATGGCGCAAACATTATTGCTACAATCAAAATATACCAGAAGTTAAAACCATTCCTAATCCCATAAAAAACAGAGGTTATTAAACATATTAGAGGAATAATTACTAACATAACAATCATTGCACTTCCTGTGTCTTTTATAAACCAAGGAACGATATAAAAATCTATCAGCAACAGTAGGTAGAAAACCATGTTCTTTTTTAATTTATCCATCATATCATCATCCTTTCAAATTCCAATTTGTCGATTTCATTATACTCAAAACCTATGAACAATTCAACCACAGAAAGCGAGGTATCAACCATGTATTACACCCAAGAACAGATAGACCGCGCCAACCAAGCCGACCTTGTTTCTTTCCTGCAATCACAGGGCGAGCAGCTTACCCGCGCCGGGAATGAATACCGCTGGAAGCGGCACGACAGCCTGACCGTCCGGGGAAACAAATGGTACAGGCACAGCCAGAGCAAGGGCGGCGCACCCATTGATTTTGTCATGGAGTTTTTCGGCAAGAGCTTCACCGAAGCCGTTGAACTTCTCGCAGGAGAAAAGGGAGCTACACCGCCGCCGGACAGACCAAGCCCCGCGTCCTTTTCTGACTTCCGACTGCCGCCCCGCAGCACCGACAACCGAACAGCGAGGAACTACCTCACAGCTGCCCGCCGCATTGATGAAGATGTGACGGGCTTTTTCTTTGCCAGCGGCGATATTTACGAGGACGCAACCCACCACAACGCCGTATTCGTCGGCAGAGATGAAAGCGGCATACCACGCTACGCCCACCAGCGCGGAACAGCCGGGAGTTTCCGGCTTGATGTGAAAGGCAGCGACAAAGCCTTTAACTTCTGCTACTGGGGCGAGGGCGAAAGATTGTTTGTCTTTGAAGCCCCGATAGACCTCTTATCTTTCCTCTGCCTGTTCAAAAAGGATTGGCAAAAGCAAAGCTATCTGGCGTTGGGCGGCGTGGGCGAAAAAGCCCTTTTGCGTTTCCTTTCTGACCGTCCGAACATCAAGACCGTGTACCTCTGCCTTGACAGCGACAACGCCGGAAACGATGCTTGCAGCCGCCTTGCGGAGCTTGTGCCGGAGGGCTTGACCGTCCACCGCCTTCTCCCGCTTTACAAGGACTGGAATGAGGTATTGCAGCACCGGGCAGAAATCGCGGACGGGAAGTATATCCGGGAAGCGATTTACGGCTTGAAAGAGCCGCCGCAGGAAGAAACCGTTGAGATTATCCGCATGAGCGAGGTTGACACCCAGACCGTTGAATGGCTATGGGAGCCGTATATTCCCTTTGGGAAAGTAACCATTGTGCAGGGCAACCCCGGCGAGGGCAAGACCACCTTTGCGCTGCGCCTTGCCGCCGCCTGCACCACCGGGGGAACGCTGCCGGGAATGAAGCCCTTGCCGCCATTCCAAGTGATTTACCAGACCGCCGAAGACGGTTTGGGCGATACCGTCAAACCCCGCTTGATGGAAGCAGAAGCCGACCTTGACCGCGTACTTGTGATTGATGAAGCCAAACGGGAGCTTACCCTCTCCGACGAGCGCATAGAAAAGGCAATCACGCAGAACGGGGCGCGGCTGATTATCCTTGATCCCATACAGGCGTACATGGGCGAAAAAACCGACATGAACCGGGCAAACGAAGTGCGCCCCATGTTCCGCCGCCTTGCCGATGTTGCCGAGCGTACCGGGTGCGCCGTTATCCTTATCGGACATCTCAACAAAGCTGCCGGAGGGCAGAGCGCATACCGGGGTTTAGGTTCTATTGACTTCCGCGCAGCCGCCCGGAGCGTGCTTCTTATTGGGCGCGTAAAGCGTGAGCCGAATGTGCGCGTTATCATTCACGACAAATCTTCCCTTGCGCCGGAGGGAAAGCCCGTAGCCTTTTGCCTTGACCCGGAAACAGGCTTTGAGTGGATAGGCGAATATGATATAACCGCCGACGAGTTGCTGTCCGGCGCGGGCGGCAACAACGCCACCAAAACCGAACAGGCTGAAAAGCTGATACTTGACCTACTGGCAGACGGAAAAGAGCTTGCCAGCGAGGATATAGAGAAAGCCGCAGCCGACGCGGGGATTTCTGCCCGTACTGTCCGGGCGGCAAAGAAAAACCTTGACGGGCGCATTACTTCAAAGCGTATCGGCGCAGCATGGTATCACGCCCTAAAAAAGTGAACTGGCAAAATCCAAGTGGCAAAACCCAGATACCTTGCCACTTTGCCACTTCGCCACTTCAACCTCAAAACCACCGCCCCATGTATGACCGCATGGGGCTTTTCTCATGGAAAGGAGAGCCTATGAACAACGACACCAGCAACCGCAGCACCCCCGCAACCGCTTCCCCTCTGACCGTAAAGGAAGCCGCGCCACCTGTAATGATAAAGAAAATCGGAAAGACCACCTACCGCGTCAAAATCCATTTCAGTGAAACGAGCAAAGAAACCATGAGCGACAAAATCAAGCGTCTGATTTTGAATGACAGCGAAAAAAGTTCTTAAACACCCTTGACAAAACGTATCAGAAGCGTCCTTACTTTCTGCTATGGAACGCGCTGGGAATGAGGACACCGACCCGGACGCAGAACGCCGGGGGCTTGGGACGCCCGCTACCCGCGCCGCTGTCATTGAAAAGTTAGTAAAAGGCGGCTTTATCGAGTGCAAGGGCAAGCAGCTACTTCCTACCAAAGACGGCACAAACCTTGTGTGCGTCCTGCCGGACAGCTTAACTTCTCCGCAGCTTACGGCTGCATGGGAAAACAATCTGACGCAGATTGCAAAGGGTAACGCTGACCCTGCCGCTTTCATGCAGGGTATCGAAGCAATGACGCAGGAGCTTGTAAAAACCTATGCTTCCGTGTTGGGTGAGAAACAAGAGCTTTTCAAGACAGAAAAAACAGAGCTTGGGAAGTGTCCCCGCTGCAAGTCCCCGGTCTATGAGGGAAAGAAAAACTACTACTGTTCCAACAAAGAGTGCGGCTTTACCATGTGGAAAAATGACCGCTTCTTTGAGGAACGAAAAACCGCCTTTACCCCGAAGATTGCCGCAGCACTTCTTAAATCCGGCAAGGCAACAGTTAAAAAACTGTACTCTCCGAAAACGGGCAAAACCTACGACGGAACGGTACTTTTAGCCGACACGGGCGGTAAATATGTGAATTACAAAGTAACCATTTCAAAGAACAAAGAACTTGAATAGCAAGCATAGGAAGCGGGTACCCACTTCCGTAAAATCCCTGCCACTCATGTAGAGCTTGGCGGGGATTTTGCTTGTTGGGAAGTTTCCCAAACCCTCTAAAAATCCTCAAAAATCTTTGGCAGAAATGCGGGCGCACCGTAGTGGGACTATGTAACCACAAACGCAGCGTCCGCGCTGCCATACGCGAAAGGAGGTTTTACACATGGCAAGTTTGCGCGACAGCGTAAAGGACTATCAAGAGGAACTTAGGGACGGTATTGCATGGGTAGCATTTTGGAAAGAGGGACGTTCATGGAACGCCGAGCTGTTTCATCTTGAAGTGGACGGTACTTTAGAACCGTTTGACAGGAGCCGGTTAGAAGAAATCAAAGCGGCTGACCCCACCGCCGTTATTCTAAACGGCTACTACTGCGGGCATTTAGGCGAGAATATGAGCCTTGACGAGTTGACCGCCGGAGTGCGCTATCACTATGAAAACAGCATGAACGACCTTGACGGTTTTATCGGGGCGCATGACGACAGGCTTCCCCCGGAGGTTATCGAGGAAGCAAGAGCCGCCGCCCATGCAGCGGGGCTTCCCTTTTCCGAAAAGCCCTACCGGGACGGGGAAGATTTTGACCCTTATATATTTGACGGAAGCATGAGCATTGAGGACTACGAGCTTATGCACCGCATGATTGAAAAAGAAAGGAGCGAGCAAATGGACGAATGGAAAACAGGTTATTCCTCATACGACCGCGACAGACTGGACGCCGCCGACAAGATGAAGATTGAGCGCGGTATCTATTTTGAAACGAAAGACGCGGATATTTCCCCGCTGACCGCCTTACCCCTTGCCGAGCTTATGAAGCTGCGGGAGGAAAGCGCGGCTGCGGAGCAGACCGTATTTGAAAATCTAAAAGTACAGGCTTCCGCATGGGAGGAACAGGCGGGAAAGACCCTGCTATTTGACAAGGCGATTGAGTATGCGAGAATACCCGAAGTGAAGCATACGGCGAACAAGTGGCAGGACGAGGACAACGACCGCCACACCATCAGCAACCGGGTATATAAAATGAGCTACCATGTTTACGAAAATACCCGTTACGACAAGGCAGCACAGAAGTCTATCCCGTATTCCTATACGCTGTCTTGGAACGTCTACACCAACAGCCCCCACGGATACGGACAGGCGAAAATCGCCGGACAGGACAGAAAGGTATTTGCTGACCGGGCAGCTATGGAAAAATATCTGAATGGGCGTATCAAGGCGTATGAAAAACTTTTTACGGAAATCTCCCCGGCTATCCCGCAGGAATACGCGGAGCAGTTTAAGGTAAACGGGCAGCTCTTACCGGGCTATACCGTAGAGGGCGAGGAAATCAAGCAGCCCGCTGCCGACATTCCCGCCGCTGCACCGAGAACCGAACCGGGACAGGATACGGAACAGTTTGCAATCCTTATTGACAGCCGCACCCGTTTTGAAACGGGAGAACCGGGCGGCTGCTGGTTATCCATGCCCGCCACAAAGGAAGAACTTCACGAAGCCATGCAAAGCGTCGGCATTACCGCAGACAATCCGCAGGAATTTTTCATTCACGGCTACTCTGACCGGGAGGACAGACACATTGCCCTGCCGTATGACATGGTATGCGCGGCACAGGTGGACGAGCTGAATTTCCTTGCGGCACGACTGGAAACCCTTGACGCTTCCGGGATTACCGCGCTGAACGCCGCCACGCAGCGCAGGAATGGTTTTGAGAATATCGGGCAGCTCATTGACTTTACCTATAACGAGGACTTTTTCGTGCATATCCCCGAAGTACATAATCTCCGCGAATTGGGCGATTATTACCTTAACAAATCCGGCATGGTGCAAATGCCCGCTGAATGGAAAAACAGCATTGACCTTATCGCCTTTGGACGAAACGCCGCCGCACAGGAAAAAGGCAGCTTTACGGAATACGGCTACCTTGTGGAAAGCGGCGACGCATGGGAGCAGCACTTTGAGGGGCGCGATGTGCCGGAGGACTACCGCATTATGAGCTACCCGCAGCCAACCGTCGAACTGGACGCAGCCCCGGCAGTACAGGCGACTGTTCCCGAAGCAACGCCGCAGGAGCCGCGCCCGGTTATCCCCATTGTCTTAACTTCCGAGAAGCCCGCCGAAAAGCTCAAAGAGATAACCGACCGCTTGGAGCAAGGCATTACGGAACTGTTCGACAGCGAGCGTTACAAGGAATATCTGCGCGTCATGTCAAAGTTTCATAATTACAGCTTTAACAATACGCTGCTGATCGCCATGCAAAAGCCCGACGCTTCCCTTATCGCCGGATTTTCCGCATGGAAAAATAACTTTGGACGAAACGTGATGAAAGGACAAAAGGGTATCAAAATCCTTGCCCCGTCGCCGTTCAAGATTAAAAAAGAAATGGAGAAAATCGACCCGCAGACACAGAAAGCCATTATCGGCAAAGACGGAAAGCCCGTAACCGAGGAAAAGGAAATCACAATCCCCGCCTTTAAGGTGGTATCGGTCTTTGACGTATCGCAGACCGAGGGCAGGGAAATCCCCGATATTGCCGTAAATATGCTGACCGGGGACGTGGAGCATTACAAGGAGGTTTTCGCTGCCCTTGAAAAGACTTCTCCTGTTCCTGTCGGCTTTGAAAAAATCGAGGGCGGCGCACATGGTTACTACCACTTGGAGGACAAGCGTATTGCCCTTGATGAGGGCATGAGCGAGCTGCAAACCTTAAAGACACTTATCCATGAAATCGCCCATGCGAAGCTGCACGACATTGACCTAAACGCCCCTTTAGAGGACTTGGAGAACAGACCCGACCGCCGCACCCGTGAGGTACAGGCAGAAAGTATCGCCTATACCGTGTGCCAGCATTACGGGCTTGATACCTCTGATTATTCCTTTGGATATGTTGCCGGGTGGAGTGCCGGACGGGAGCTTGCTGAACTGAAAAGCTCTCTTGAAACAATCCGCAGCACCGCAGCGGAAATCATCAACAGCATTGATGAACATATCGCAGAGCTGCAAAAGACGCAGGAACAGGCGCAGACTTCCGAGGTACAGGAAGTGACGCAGGACGCGCCGCCGCAGGAGAAGCCGGAAATCCCCGTACCCGACGCCACTATCAGCGTAAAGGAAATGCAGGACTACGGCTATTCTTGGGACGGTATGTTTCCGCTGAAACAGGAAGCCGCCGAGCGTTTGTTTACACAGGACGGTATCGAGGTTTTCCGTATCTATGAGGACGGCACCGAGGGAGCCGTTACCAGTCTGACCGATTTACAGGAACACGCAGAAAAAGGCGGCTTGTTCGGTGTAGAAAAGGAAACTTGGGAAGCCCTGCATGAATACAACGCCATGAAGCAGCAGCTACGGGAAAGTGTGCCGACAAAGGAAGCCCTTTTACTCTACGGCAAGGAGGACAGCTACGGGATTTATCAGTTAGCCCGCGGCGACGCCACAAGGGACTTGTACTTTGAGCCTTACGACCGCCTGCAGGCGACGGGACACACCGTAGACCGGGCGAATTATGAGCTTATCTATACCGCGCCCCTTACGGCAGACGTTACCCTTAACAGCATTTGGGAAAAGTTCAATATCGACCACCCGAAAGATTTTAAGGGACACAGCCTTTCCGTTTCCGATATTGTGGTGCTTCATCAGAACGGCGAAAATACCGCCCACTATGTAGACAGCGGCAGTTTTCGGAATGTGCCGGAATTTTTGCAGGAGAAGCAGTCGCAGCTTATCCCCGACGAGCATTTGACCGGGAAACAGATTAGAACGCCGCGCGGCAGTTTTTATGTATCGGATATGAGCGTTGAACAGATGAAAGAAGCCGGGTATGGACTTCATCATCAATCCGACGACGGGAAATATCTGATTATGGGAAACAGTACGCGGGCGTTTGCCGTTGCCGCCGAACAGCCGGAAAAAGCTAACCCGTTAAAACATATCGAGGACACTATCGAGCAGAACGACAATAACTTTGACGGTATCATCAACAACACGCCGCAGACGCCGACCGTGGACGCTCTGGAGCAGAAAGCAAAGGCGGGCGAGGTTATCTCCCTTGTTGACCTTGCCGACGCTATCAAAGCCGACAAGGAACAGGGAAAGACAGCAAAGCCGGAAAAGAAGCCCTCTATCCGGGCGCAACTCAAAGCAGATAAGGAAAAGGCACAGAAGAAACCACAAAAAAGCAAGTCGCAGGACTTAGAAAGGAGCTGACCGATTGGGTAAATTAAGTAAGTTTGAGAATGTGGACGTTATCGCTTCCCTTGAAGCGATTATGAAACAGAATACCGCTTTCTATCAGAGTGATTTTGAGATAGACAAACGGATTTTGCGAGAAGCAGCGTCAAGACCCGCTGCTGAAGAAAAACGGCTGCTATGGTTTTCCCGCCCGTCGGGGACGTGCTGCTTCCGGGAACGCGACGTTTTCCTAAAGGACACAAGGCAGCATAACACATGGCGGTTTTATGGGGAGCAGACCCGCGATAAAATCCTTGCCTATGCGGTGGAGCTGACCGGGAAAGAAAATGGGATAATCAAAGGCAATCTCTATGAGCTTGACTATCCGCAGCACTTCCGGGAAGTAGTCGAAAAATCTCTGCCCGCCGATAATTACACGCTGCTCTATGAGCATGGGGAACGGGTGCAGCCCGCCGGAATGTATTTTGACGGCAACCCCGACCCGCAGCTTGGGAAGTTTGAACGCTTTGAAGCGCAGCCTAATGACCCGGAAGCATTGCATTTTCTCATGCGGGAGGAAAAGCACAGCTATGACCGCTTAAAGCCGGGGGATTTCAAGGCGCATATTACCGCGTTGCATGACAGCCGGATTGAAGCCGAAGCACAGCGCATTGTAGCGGAAATGAAGCGGCAGGACAGCCCTAACAGCCCCAACAAAACACATTTCATGGTGGAGCTTTCGCCTTACTTTATGCAGTTAGCTTCTACAAAGGACACCGACCGTCTGTTTGCTATGCTGCCATACAAAACACTTTCTTTTTCTAAGATTGAGGGCAGGCATGGCACTTTTGCATTTTTAGACAAAAGCGAGGACAGAAGCCGGAATATCCGAAAAGCGCGCCCCTCTGTCCGGGCGCAGCTTACCGCAGACAAGAAAACAACCGCCCCGAAAAAGGCAGCGGCAAAAAGAAAAAATCACGATTTGGAGGTATGAGCATGAATAGATTTACTGTTGAGGAAACAAACCTTTTGAGCATTTACCATGAGGGAAGCAAGGCGCAGCTTATTGAGAACATGACCGCTGCGCTGCCTTACATGGACGCGGGATTACGGGAGCTTGCAGAGCGCACCATTTCCAAAGTGAACGCGCTGACCGACGCCGAGTACAAAGAGCTTTCCGTTTATCCTGCTGATGAAGTATGACCGGGATTAAGCGGCTGACGCCGCGACAAAGCCGCAAGGTAAACACCCTTGTGAAAAAGGAGTGCTGCAACTGCGAGAATGGCAACTGTATTTTACTGGACGACGGGGACACTTGCGTATGCCCGCAGCTCATTTCCTATTCCCTGCTCTGTAAGTGGTTTCGGATTGCCGTACTTCCTCTTGATAAGCTGCTCTATGCGGAACTCTATCAGACCGAGGACAGAAAGAAATGTACCGTGTGCGGCGCGTTCTTTGCGTCCACCTCTAACAGCGTCAAATACTGCCCGGACTGTCGGAAGCGGATTACCCGCAGACAGGCAGCCGAGCGCATGAGAAAACGGCGCGCTCTTGTTACGCGGTAAGGGCGAAAAAAGCCTTGTTTTACAGGCTTCTGACAACCGTTTCCTCATAGGGCAAGGGCTTTATACCTTTTCCCTTAAAAACGGCGTTCTACTGCGTAACATTTCAGAACTGCACCCATAAGAAAACCGGGGCGCGGATAGTCTTTACTGACTGTCTGCGTCCCGGTTTTTCCTTTGCTATTTTTCCATGTTGATTTGAGGGGTTGCGCCCTTATCTGTGGTAAGTAAACGGTATATCGTAAGGGGGATATACCATGCAGCCACGACGAGCCGCCATATCAAAATGACCCCACCGATAATGCCGCCCAAAATGAAGTTGAGGGCAATGATACCCACCGTTCCGGCTATGTCATACCCATGCGGTACAAGCCATACGAACATACGGCGAATACCAAAGGGAATACCGCAGCACAGCCACACATAAAAGTAATTGGTCTGCCCGTCCTCTGTAAAGACGTTCTTAAACATGAAGAATAAAAACAATGCGATAACGGCGGGCAAAACGGTTCTCTTAAAAAAGTCTTTCCAAATTTCCCCGCGTGTCATGGTATCACTCCTTTTCTATTGGGAATTGTGGGATAGCTTCTAACAGTTTCAGTATGAGCGTTTGCCGTAAATCGTCGTCGATTTCCTCTTTTACGCTTCCGTCCGGCTGACGCTTTTTTACCATTGCAAGGCGGTTGATTTCGTCACCGTAACAAGCAAGCACTTTTTCCAACGCCCATTTTTCGCCCGCAACGGCGGCGCGTATCGTTTCATAGTCCGGCATTTCCTGTTCCATTCTCTGACACTTCCTTTGCTGAAAATGTATCACTTTGGTATGTAACTACTGTTTTTGATAGGAACTATTATATCATACAAGTATGAACAAAGCTACTCCCCGCGTTCTTTTCCTTTTTCCCGTTCCGGTTCTCTTGGCTGCCGTAAAATGCTGTCTATGTTCTGTTTGATAACGTCGTACTCTTTGACCTGTTTTTTCAGTCTGCCATAGTCGGCGTAAAGGGCTTCTTTCTGTTCCTGGAGCTTTTCATATTCCGATTGCAGCGCGGTGAGGTTCGGGAGCTTGGAAACGCCCGCCGCCTTTAATGCCTTTGCCGCTGCTTCATGCAAGATGATTTCGCGCTCATGGGCTGCCCGGTAACTGTCCTTATTTCTTGCTTTGCGGTATGCGTCATAGGCGGGTTTTGTCTTTTGGAACGTGGAAACATTCTTGATAAGCACCGCCATATCTACAAGCCGTTTTTCCGCGCTCTTTAATGCGTCTGCCGCCTGTTCGCTCTCTGTCTGTATCTCTGCGATTTTTGCGGTCAAGTCGGTGTATTGTTCAATCTTGTGTTCCGTAATAAAATTCATGGTCTTAGCTGCCTGTTTCAGATTGTGGATTTTCGCCCATTGTTCATAACCCCGGCTCTGCGCCGCCTTGATACTGTTTTCAATATCAATGAGCAGGGACACGCCGCGTTCTGTCTTGGGAGCTTTGGCGGTGCGGGTACGCTTGCCCTCTATCCGTTCCCGGATTGCTTCCTCTGTATAATCTGCGCCGAGGGTTTTCAAACGGGTAAACCGTTCCTGTCCCGGAACCAAACAGGACACATATTTTCCCCGTTTGATTGTGAAGCCTTCTGCCTGTAACCGCGCGAGCAATTCTTCAAAGTCGGACACTTGGGGGATAAGGGTATCGACGGCAAGTTTCAATTTTGCTTTGGCGGTTTTCTCTTTCTTATACACCGCATAATTCTTTCCCTTGCCGCCTTTCTCCGGCACAAGGACGGACAAGCCGTTTTCCCGGCACAGCCTGTCGCTGATGTTGCGTATTCCGTAATAGGTGCGCTTGTTGGAAACATACTTGTGGTAGTCTACAAAGTTTACCGCACAAAAAATGATGTGGTTATGGATATGCCCTTTATCTATGTGAGTGGTAAGGACGTATTCATATTGCCCCTTTGTTACCGCGTCGGCAAGCTGTTTTCCGATTTCATGGGCTTTCTCATAATCGACTTCCCCCGGCTCAAAAGATTGTATCAAATGGTGTGCGAGGTTGTTTCCTCTGTCAAGAGCTTGCGACAATGTAAATCCGAACTCAATATCTGCCGTTTCATAGCTGCACCCGAACGAGGACACCAGCATTTTCCCGTCCGTCTTGTTCGGGTTTTGGATATAGTCAAGGGCTTTTTTTAACGTGCTTTTAATAGGCTTAATCTTTGTAACCGCCATATCTCCGCAAGCACCTCCTTGATTTCTTCTATATCCTCTTGGTAGACGCTGCCCGTCGCATTGACGCGCTTTGCAATCTGATTGACATTGACCCCGATTTTCTGTATCTCCGCTGTCATAGCTTTTATGTCGGCATGGTCTATCTGAATGATATACCCGTCGATTGCCATTTTCCGCAAGTAGGCTTCCATGTTCCGGGTAGGGACGAGCTGCATTTTCTGTTCAATGAACGCCCGTTCTTCCTCTGTTACTCTGAATTTAATTTGTACTGTCCGTTTCCTGCCGTTCATCGGCTCACACTCCTTTCCATTCCGAGGGTTTGGGACACTTCCCAACAAGCAATTTTCAACCGACGCGCCGCAGCGCAGGAGGGCGAAAATACGGAAAGGGTACCCCTTTCCTATGCTTGCTAAGAAACTTTCTCCCTTTATCCCTACTACATGGAAAATCTGATTTTGCCAAAGCAGGACAAAAGAAAAACGCCGCAAACTGCGACGTTTCAAACTGCTTTTTCTATGAAGAAACGAGGGAACTTTATTCCCCCGTTGTTTCGTTGTTGGCTTCCTCAATCCCTTTTGCGGTAGCTGACAGGATTTTCAAATCCTTTTCGCTCATGCCGTCGAGCATGGTATCAAGCTGACGGCGGCGTGTGGACTTTTCCTGTTCCCGTTCCGGGAAAAAGAACTGGTCTACCGATACGTCAAGCAGGGTTACAAGCTCATACAAAATCTGCAAACTTGGGTGCTGCCCGCTGTTTTCAATGGACGCGATATATCGCGGCGCAATGTTCAGCTTATCCGCTAACTGGTTGCGGGAAATTCCCTTTGCTTTTCTTGCCGCTTTGATAGCCTGTCCGAAAGCCTTAAAATCAAACTTTTCTTTGCTCTGCTTCATAATCATTTCACCCAACTACATTGTATATTTCATCTCTCTTTCAAGATATGATTACACGCATCATAGTATGGATAGAAATAGAGCATATCATGTACTTGCTATTATTCGGTTATCCGAGTATAATTATATTGATAATGTTTGAAGAAAGGACGGTTACGATATGGAATATATGTCTTGTCCCGAAGCAGCGGAAAAATGGGGTATTTCTGAACGGCGTGTGCAGATACTTTGTAAAGAAAATCGAATACCTGGTGTTTCAAAAATCGGTTATATGTGGTTGATACCCAAGAGCGCAGTAAAACCATTTGATAAAAGGATAAAAAGGAGTGTAGACAATGAATGAAAAAATTTTAGTTGTAGATGATGAAAAAGAGATAGCAGATTTACTTGAAGTTTATCTTAAAAACGATAATTATATAGTACACAAATATTACAATGGAATTGAAGCATTGGAATGTATTCAGAAAACGGAAATTGATTTGGCGATATTGGACGTTATGCTTCCTGATATAGACGGATTCCGTATTTGCCAAAAAATTAGAGAAAATTATTATTTCCCTGTTATTATGCTTACAGCTAAAATTGATGATGGCGATAAAATAATGGGGCTAACAATAGGTGCCGATGATTATATAACAAAACCTTTTAATCCCCTTGAAGTCATTGCAAGAGTGAAAACACAGTTAAGACGCTATCAGAAGTACAACAATCCAACAAAAAAGCAGTTTTTTCCAAAAAGTGAATATGACATTAGAGGATTGATTATCAATAAGGACACGCATAAATGCTTTTTGTTCGGAAAAGAAATATCTTTAACTCCTATCGAGTTTTCAATCCTTTGGTATTTATGTGAACATCAAGGCAAAGTTGTTTCAACTGAGGAACTATTTGAAAATATCTGGAAAGAAAAATATTTAGATAATAACAACACCGTAATGGCACATATAGGGCGGCTTAGAGAAAAATTAAATGAACCCGCCAAAAATCCAAAATTTATCAAAACAGTTTGGGGGGTAGGTTATGAAATTGAATAAAAATGAACAAAATTATCTGCTTACAATCCTGTTTAAAAGTTATATCTTACAGAGTGTAATTTGTTCGGGAATTATCTTAGTGTGTACGGTTTCGTTAGATATGGGACTTACTTGGGTACTGGATAGATATGTGGAACATTACTACCTGATATATAGGGGACTTTATGTTTATATGGTAGGGCTTATATTATGGGTAGTTTGCATTTTGTATTTGACTTATAAACTTTTGAAAAAGGTTGTTAATTATGTCTACGAGTTACAAGCTGCAACAGGAAAACTATTTGATAAATCAGTAGATTATATTGAACTCTCACCGGAACTAAGCGAAATTGCTATCAACATAAATCGCTTAAAGCAAGAAGCAGAAAACAATGCGCGACTTGCACAGGAAAATGAACAGCGCAAGAATGATTTGATTATGTACCTTGCACATGATTTGAAAACGCCGCTTTCTTCCGTCATTGGCTATCTAACACTACTGCATGATGATGAACAACAAATATCACAGGAGTTAAGAGAAAAGTATCTTTCTATTTCTCTTGATAAAGCAGAACGTCTTGAAGATTTGATAAACGAGTTTTTTGAAATCACACGATTTAACTTATCTAACATAACATTACAATACAGCAACATAAATTTGACCCGTTTATTAGAACAACTTATCTATGAATTTAAGCCCATATTAAAGGAAAAAAATTTGAAATGTACTCTCAATAGTACAAGCGACATTATGCTACATTGCGACGCAAACAAAATACAACGTGTGTTCGATAATCTCTTGCGTAATGCGGTAATTTACAGTTATACAGATACAGAAGTTGCAATAACCACAGAACTTCAAGAGAACACTATTGTAATTACTTTTGAAAATTTTGGGAATCCTATCGCAGAAGAAAAACTAAAACTAATATTTGAGCAGTTTTACCGAGTTGACACATCAAGAAATACTACAAGTGGTGGTGCCGGATTGGGACTTGCGATTGCGAAACATATTGTAGAACTACATAAGGGGACTATTGTTGCTCATAGTAAAGACGAGTGTATAAAATTTATAGTTACACTTCCACTTTCGTAGGAAAATCGTAAGAAATTCCGTAGCAAAAAAGAGGATTTTCTTGCGAACAATCATCAAAATTAAGGCTTTTATTTTGATATAATTATTGTATCAAGGTGAAAGCCTTTTATCTTTAAACGAAATATAATATACAATAACAAGGAGGTATGTTGGTGAAATACCAAAATCGAATTATGGCGTTACCTATGCTATGTATGATAATAATTGTGTTATCTGCCTGTTGTTTTGACGAGCAGAAAAATGAAACCAGTAACGTAAATCCAAAAGTACAATCCGTTGAAACGGTATCCGTTACTCGCGGTAATCTTACTCCAACGGTATCTGCTCACACAACTATTATTCCGGCTTTGGATTTTGTTTTATGTTCTTCTGTTGAGGGTACTTTTGAAGCCTGTTCCTCAGCCGGCAACAAAATTACTGAGGGTGGTGTGATTGGGAAAGTATCTGAAGAAGAAATAAAATCCCCAGTTGACGCAACGATTCTTTCTATTATCTCATCTAATGAGAGTGTTCCCAAAAATTATCCCTTAGCAACAGCTAAGTACACAGGTTTTGCTCTCAATATTGAAGCTGAAAATTTTTTGAAAATATTGCCGGAAAATGCAGCATTAAAAGCAAAGTTTCAAGTAGTTGATGGTGTGGGACCTACGGAAGCGATTGCAGTTGTAGTACCAGTATCAGAAAATGCAGAAAGCACATTGCAATGTTTAATTGGAAAAGATATTGATGTAAAACCCGGACAAAGTGCTACCGTTGTCATAACAGCCGAAACTAGAAAAGATGTGCTTTTGTTACCACTTTCAGTCATTGCGGGCAGACAAGGTAAGGGAATGGTAACCGTAATAAATGACGGAAAACAAATTCAAACAGAAGTTATGCTGGGTGCAACTGATGGTGCATATATAGAAATATTGTCGGGTGTAAATGAGGGCGATACAATTTCTTCTATTCCCCCAAACCTTGACCCAAGGAGTAAGGAGTAATTTGTAACATGGAAAAAACGAATGGAGGAAATTTAATTCAAATAAAAAACTTGGTAGCGACTGTTAATTTGAATAATGGTGATACCTTAGTAACTGTAAACAAAGCAAATATGGAACTAAAGCGAGGAAACAGCTATGCTATTGTAGGCAAATCGGGTTCAGGAAAAACAAGCCTTATATCAATTATAGGTTTACTCAACCACTCATATCAAGGCGAATTTCTTTATAATGGTATGTCTGTTTCCACTTTAACAGATAGCCAGCTATCTATGCTTCGAGCAAGTAATATCGGTTTTGTTTTTCAAAACTATTCTTTAATTAAACATTTAAGAGTTTGGGAAAATATTGAGCTTCCTTTACTTTATTCCAAAAAGAAAATGAATACAAGACAGCGGAAAGAAGCAATACGAAATCTTTTGCAAAGTGTTGGATTAGAAGGAAAAGAAAATGATTATCCATCTAATTTATCAGGAGGCGAACAACAAAGAGTGGCGATTGCCCGCGCACTTGCAGTATCGCCGGAAGCCATTTTATGTGATGAACCTACTGGTGCTTTAGATAAAAAAACCGGAAAACAAATTATGGACCTTTTACATCAAGTTGTGCTTAAAAATGGCATTATGCTTTTAATAGTAACTCATGACCTCGATATTGCAAAGACTTGTAATACAATTTTTGAAATGGACGGAGGGAGGCTTCAATGTGTTAAATATGATTCTTAAAGACCTTCGTATTTCTCCTCTAAGAAATATCTTAACAGGTATATCGATGTTTGTAGGAATTATTGCAATGATTAGTTCTGTCTTGGTGGGAACGCTTGGTAAAGAATATTTGATTTCTGTCAATGCACAGATGTATGGATGGAGTCCTACATATTCTTTTTCAATTACAGGATCAGATTTTCAAGATACCATTAAAATGGAGAATTTTTTTCGAGAAATTTACAATACTGATCATTTTGTGGCTGTTACCTTTTCCATGCTGGAAGAGATAACAGTTGCTCCAGTAGCGTCTGTCTCTTCTCTACAAGACATAAGTGACACTGTTTACAAAAAGACTGTACCCGTAGATGTTGTTTTTACTACAAGCACATATAACAAAATCTATAATTTGCCTATGTCATCAGGGGATTGGTTTGATTCTTCGGAAATAAATAAAACTCTGTGCATGGTAGTAAATAAAGCAGCACAGAATTATTTTGATACTTCATATGCTGTTGGAAATGTAGAAAGTAGTCTTTCATTAACACCATTTAATGTGGTAGGTACTGTGAATGACGGGACAGATATACCAACTGTATATCTTGACGCCCATTCAATAGAACTACTTGTTCCGAATATGTGGAAAGTAAAAAATGCAACTGTTCATTGGCATTCAGAAGCGGGAATTACCATGAGACAGATGTATTCGTCATTACATGACATTTTAGAAGATACAATAGGAGGAAATTTGGATATCATAGGGAAAAGTGATATTGGAGATACTTATAATTCCGTACTTTCTGTACTTCAATTAGGACTTTTGGTAACATCATTTTTATTGTTATTTGTTTCTGTATTAGGACAAATTAACATAGGGTTATCATCCTTGGAACAACGTACTCACGAATTACTAATTAGACGGGCGATTGGCGCTTCTCGTGCGAATATTGTTACTTTAGTGTTAGGCGCACAATTAACTATATCAGTGTTTGTTTGTATTGTTTCAATCCTGATATCCTTTTTCTTGGTTCAAGGCATGGGGTTATTTCTGCCTGTGGATTCTCCCGTAGCGGCACTGGAATATCCTATTCTTTCGGCAGTGGTAGCTGTTATAACATCCGTTGTTGTAGCGTTGCTTGGAGGACTATTGCCAGCGTTAAAAGCTGCAAAGCTTGAACCTGCATTGGCGCTTAGATAAAATAAATTTTATAAAATTGGAGGAAAAACATGAAAATATTATCTATGAAAACAACGATTTTTTTAGGAGCAATGCTTTCTTTATTGGTATGTCTGATGTTTACAGGTTGTTCAAATTCTGAAACAAATTCTACTTCAAGAGGACTCACGGATTTTGCACACATTGAAGAAGAATATCTTGCAACCATTGACAGTTTGAATTGGCCTGATGGCATTGCACTTCCTGATAAACTGGAAGATGAAGATACAGGAGCTTCCTTTCAGGTTGGTTATGGAGAAACGAGAGCTTCTTATTTGTGGGAATATTCATGGATGAAAGAATGGCTTGATACTTATAATACAGATCCAGAGCGAGCCGAAAAAGCATTAGAAGAATTGGAAAAAGCCTTCGACATGCCATATATGGGAATAGACCGGTGTGATGACGCAACTCGTAATTATTTGCGCGAAAATATAGATAAAGCAAAATTAGGTGACCCCTCTGGATTTACAGAAAGTATAAGAGCAAATTATGCCAATTAGATTTACCTATTAAATCTGACTGATTACTGTCGGAGGTGCAATTTATGAAAAGAAAATACAAGAGAAGGACGTCTCGTTTCGGAATATTTTTTGTTTTCCTTACTGCTGTAACGATAGCAGGTGTATTTTTCATACCGTGGGCAATGAAACCTGACAATTTTCGCAATGAGAAGAATAAAATCAACTCTTGGCTGAATGGAATTTTCTTTCAAGATTTTTATAATGCAAAATCCCTCATATTAGTTGACCTTTCTAATGACAATATATTTATTTCAAAGCGAGAAAACGAGCAACAGCTTCCTGCCAGCTTAGCCAAATTATTTGTCATTGAATACGCAGCAACACTTGCGGATTTAGATAGTATTGTTCCTGCAAATTATGAAGCAATCCAATTAACTAAACCTGGTTCATCTGTTGCGAATATAGACGCGAAAAAATATTTTCTCCACAATTTGTTTGCTGCCATGTTGGTTCCATCTGGAAATGACGCTGCTTATGTAGTCGCGGATTATTGTGGTTCTATTCTTTCACCACAAGCTAAGAATAGTCAAGAACGTATTAATGTTTTTATGGAACATCTAAATAATTACTTACAAAATCAAGGGTATGAAAACACAATTTTATATGACCCAAGCGGATATGATGTCAATGCTCTCACTACCGTTTCAGACCTAAAATCAGTATCTACTCACCTTTTAGAGAAGCAATGGTTTAGAGATATTGTTTCAAAGAGTAATTATACAGCTACTTTACCTGACGGAAGTACGCAGACATGGAGGAATACTAATACTTTTCTTGACCAAACATCAGAATATTACAATGAAAATGTTAAAGGTATCAAGACAGGTTCCTTATCTAATGACTATAATTTAGTTGTTCTTTATCAACAACATGGAAAGGAATTTTTAATATGTAGTTTAGGCTCTCAATCGGATTCTTCAAGATATGATGATGTGAATTATATTCTTAAAACAATAGATGAATCTGACTATTTAACTAAATGATTTCATCTGCCGGACGACGGCAAAAGAAAAAAAGCCGTCGCAGAGCAGACACATTTTCACGCGCCTACTCTATTTCGGCGGCTTTGATTATCGGAGCCGCCGTTTCTTTTTATCCATCTAAATTCCAACGACGACCCTCTACCATGTAAAGGCATGGCGGCTTTAGGAGGTAGCCGCCATGCACTTATCAACTTATCGACACAAATCGACATTCCCCCAATTATCAAAAAAAGTCTATCCCCTGCAACGGGGTATTTCGGGCATAAAGATGAACAATCACATCATCTAAATACTTTTTATGTTTCCTTTGCGTCTGTCTGCGCCTTGCAGATGGGCGCATTTTGCATTTTACAGAACTTTTTTCAAAGAAATTTTTGCTTTCGTCCGGCGTTTGAAAAAGTCGTCTGTATTATCACGCGAAAAGGGGAGGTACTACCACCTTTCGACAGAAAGGAGGTGAGAACATGGAACCTAATCGCAGAGAATTTCAAAAGCAATGTGCCTTTCAAAGTTTCTGTAAACGGGTGCTGCACAACGAAGCGTGCAACGCCCACGACGAAATCCGGCGACGCAGGAAACGGGAAGTATCGTTTTGCGACCTTGCCTTGCATGAGGAACGGTAGCTTTACACCGTTGACAAGTATTTTCAAGACGAAGAAGCTGAACCGCGTTATCAAATGGCAGGAAAAGAGATAACCCCGAAACTGCTGCTTGAAGCAATCCGCACTTTGCCGGAGGAAAAAAGGACTGCTATCCTGCTGTACTATTTCGAGGGCATGACCGACGTGGAAATCGGAAAGATGTTCAATACGTCGCGCAGCACGATACAGTACAGACGGACAAGCTCTTTTGAACTGTTAAAGAAATATTTGGAGGGACACGCTGATGAATGGGAAGAATGGTAAACAATCCGACTACCCGGAAATCGCCCTTGTTCCCTATCCCGTCATTGTGGCGGCGAGCAAAGGCGACCCGGACGCTATGAAAATAGTCTTGCAGCATTTCAGCGGCTACATAGCGAGCCTGTCCATGCGGAAGCTCTACGACGAGCGCGGCAACGTCTACTATGGCGTTGACGAGGACATACGGGAACGGCTGCAAGCAAGACTGATGAGGGCTATCCTCATATTTCGGGCTGATGAATAGTTGAGCATGACCGTAAAACGTCTTGTAACCCCTTTTCCGTTTTACGGCAAGCAGAACAGCCATCTTGTTCTTTGAAAAAGAAAGCGGCGCAAGAGAACGGCGACGCAGTATAGGGCAAATCGGATACGTTCCTTTTGTGCCGAGCCATACGGCGGGTGCGCCATGACTTCCCTTTCGGGAACGAGCGAACAACACTACACCGCAAAGCAAGTCAGCAGCTTGCGGGCGACGACACACAAGAGGAATAATGATACTCCCTTACAGCCACAGTCCGAGCGTTAGAAGCGTCGCAGGCAATGGGTAGGGCTGCGTGAGAACCACGCAGGAGTGAAATTCTCGTGGAGCTATGCTAATAGCCGTTCGATTAAAGCCCCTTTTATTCAAAAACATACCTTTGAGCCATTTTGAAAGGGGGTATTCCTATGGCTAAAAAGGAAACTACAAACCATGCCGCCCCTGTTTTGCCTATGCTGAAAACAGTAGAGCAAATGAGCAAGGTTAGCGGTATTGGAGAAAATAAATTACGCGAGCTTATGGATAACGGCGAACTGGAATACGTTCAAAACGGAAACCGCCGCTTGATTGCCGATACCGCTATATGGGATTGGTACGAGCGAGCGAAAACCGCCGTAAAGCCCCCGGCAGAGCAAGGGGGTTAAGTTATGGCAATCTCAACAAGACAGGTAAAAAACAAACGCGACAGCAACGGCGTACTGACCGGACGACCCGGCACAGTCTACGACGTAAACATAAAGTACACCGCCCCGGACGGAAAAAAGAAGTCGTATGCAAAAAAGGGCTTTGCCACCAAAAAGGAAGCAGCACAGCATGAAGCGGAAATGAAAACGAAGCTCCAAAATCCGGGGCAAGTTGCTTCTATTACTTCACAGAGGAAACAGACTGTCGCTGCCTATCTCAATGACTGGGTGGAAAGCTATGCAAGAGTGAACTTGCGCCCCTCTACTTATGACGGGTATAAAAAGACGATTGCAAACTATATCAATCCGTATATCGGCGGCGTTACCCTCAATCAGCTTACCCCTGCTATGGTAGACAAGATGTTTCAGCAGATTATAGACAAAGGCTTGAAGCCGTCCACCGCAGCCGGGGCAAAACGTGTTTTGAGTGTGGCGTTGAGCCATGCCCGCAAATACCGCTATATCGAAACCAACGCGGCAAAAGATACCCTTACGAAGTTTGGGAAAGGCGACAAGACCCCTGACCCTTACACGCCGGAACAGGTGAAAGCCTTAATGCAGCGCGTCGAGGGTACTGTTTGGGAAATGCCTGTTATCTTGGGCGGGCTTTACGGTATGCGCCGTTCTGAAATCTTAGGCTTGCGTTGGCGCAATGTGGATTTGGAGAACAACACCTTTGATGTTACCGAGCAGCTACCTTTCAAGGTACCGCCAAAAACAAAAGTCATTGAAGAAATGGCACCGCCGAAATCCAACGGCAGAAAGCTACCCATTACGGAGCTTGCCCGCCCGTTCTTCCTCAAACAGCTTGCCATGCAGGAAGTACAGAAAGAACAGGCAGCAAAAGACGGAAAGCCTTACTATGACAATGACCTTGTTGTAGCAAAGCCGGACGGCGCACCTATCGCCGCGTCGTGGGTGTCCTCTCAATTTGGAAAGCTGCTTGAAGATTTGGATATGCCGCACATTCGTTTTCACGATTTACGACATACGGCAGCGACCAATATGCACCAACTGACAGGCGACTTCTATACGGTTGGCGAAGTCTTGGGGCATACGCTTGCGGGTATCGGCGCGTCGCTTGGGCTTTCCATGAACTTTGAAGCTGTTACCGCCCGTTATGTGGACGTGCGGCTTGAACGAAAAAAAGAAGTTTTGGACGCTTACCATAGCGCGGTGGAAAAAGCAGCCCCGGAGAAACCAAAGGAAGCCGAGCCGAAAAAAGGAAAACGGGCAGCAAAGAAAAAACACAGCGAAATAGACCTTTAACCGCTGTATCTCTTTACTGCTCTTTACAACCTTTTATATGCCCGCGTGGAATTTGGGCACCATTTGGGCACCATTTACGGAAAAAGCACCATGAAAACAGAGGGTAAAAGAAACGCCGACAACTCACAAAAACGTAGTGTTCATGCGGGTTTTCGGCGTTTTCCTATCCCTTAACGGGCTTCTATTCATCTTGTGCGAGAGAGAAAAATTCTACTATTTTTTATGATGTCAGAAATAAAGCGACATTATTTTTATATCACAGGAAATAAGTTCAGCTGCTGTTTATGCATCGTTATCCAAGTGATTTGTAAGTCATCTGGGAAGGAAGAATTTCCAGGAAAATATTAATAAATTATGAATTGTGTATATTTTTCAAGTTTTAATTGCGTTTTATTTAGTGCTTTGTTATAATTACACTTAGAATTGCGAAGAATTGAAAGAATTCGCAAAATAAACGGGAGAATCGGAGAGGAGAAACTATGAACTTAGGTATAATCGCACATAACAGTAAAAAAGTACTAATAGAAGATTTCTGCATCGCTTATAAGAATATACTTGCCAAACATGAGGTCTACGCGACAGGTACAACGGGACGAAGAATTGAAGAAGCGACAAGCCTTCATGTGCATAAATTCCTTGCCGGCAGTATTGGTGGAGACAAGCAGTTTATGGAGATGGTAGAACGTCAGGATCTCGATATGGTCATTCTGTTCTACAACCCAGTTATGATCGATCCAAAAGAACCGGACATTACAAGTATTGTAAGAAGATGCGACCAGTACAATATTCCTGTAGCGACAAACATTGCCACTGCAGAACTTCTTATTTTAGGACTCGCAAGAGGAGACCTGGATTGGAGACTGAATCTTAAATGAGAGTAATCGCAGGAAAAGCCAGAAGGCTTAATTTAAAAACAGTTCCAGGTATGGATACAAGACCTACTACAGACAGGATTAAAGAGACTTTATTTAACATACTTCAGCCGGAACTTCTGGATTGCCGTTTCCTTGATCTTTTTTCAGGAAGTGGTGGAATTGGTATCGAAGCACTGAGCAGAGGCGCTTCTTATGCAGTATTTGTAGAGAAGAATCCAAAGGCTGCAGCATGCATCAGAGAAAATCTTACATTTACAAAACTGGCAGAAGATGGTAAACTGCTGAACATGGACGTGCTGCAGGCATTGCGTTCCCTTGAAGGAAAAGGTGCTTTCGATATAATCTTCATGGATCCGCCATATAATAACGAACTGGAACGTCAGGTGCTCGAATATCTCAAGGACAGCACAGTTGCAGATGAGAATACGCTTATTATAGTAGAGGCAGACCTTCAGACTGATTTCAGTTATGTGGAATCTCTTGTTTACAGACAGCTGCGTTCAAAAGAGTATAAGACAAATAAGCACGTATTTTTAGAACGTGCATGATGGAGTTACTGTCAGCAATAAAGTGAGCAGTGACTGTTTTTCATGCATACGTGCCAGAGGAAAGAGAGAGTAAGAAACACATGAAAATAGCAGTGTACCCAGGCAGCTTTGATCCGGCAACTTATGGTCATCTTGATGTGATAAAGAGAGCAGCAGTATCTTTTGACAAGGTGATAGTAGGTGTTTTACACAATTCTTCAAAAAGTCCGTTGTTTTCTGTAGAAGAACGTGTTAATATATTAGAAAAGGCAACTTTAGATATTCCGAATGTTGAAGTGAAACCATTTGAGGGATTGTCCGTAAATTTTGCCAGAGAGAATCATGCTCAGGTGATCATACGTGGGCTTCGTGCGGTTACTGATTTTGAATATGAGCTTCAGATGGCTCAGACGAATCGTGTGCTTGCACCGGATGTAGATACTGTATTTCTGACTACAAGTCTGGAATATGCTTATTTAAGCTCTACGATATTGAAAGAAGTTGCTCATTTTGGCGGCGACCTGAGTAAATTTGCACCAAGAGAAATAACTGATGCAGTCATTGAGAAGCTTCATCGCACAGCAGATGACAAATAGGTTATTGTTCATATACGAAAGGACAGTAACACAAATAGAGAAGATTAAGGAGATATTATACTATGAGCAGCAGAATTGAACAGATTATCGGTGAAATCGAGGAATATGTAGACAGCTGTAAATTTCAGCCGCTGTCAACAACCAAGATTGTTGTAAATAAAGAAGAAATCGAAGAACTTCTGAGAGAACTCCGTCTGAAAACTCCGGATGAGATCAAACGTTATCAGAAGATCATTAACAATAAAGATGCTATCCTTGAGGATGCACAGTCCAAAGCTGATGCTCTGATCGCAGATGCACAGGCAAGAGCTCAGGAACTGGTAACTCAGCATGAGATTATGCAGAAAGCATATGCACAGGCAAACGATACAATCAATGCAGCTAACAAGCAGGCACAGGAGATTCTGGATTCTGCAACACAGGATGCAAACAGCATCCGTCTCAGTGCTATCACTTATACAGATGATATGATGGCAAATATTGGCAGCGTCCTTAACACAACATTAGAGGATGCCGGTGCCAAATATAAGACATTTATTGATTCTCTGCAGAGCTGTCTTGATGTTGTTAATCATAATCGTCAGGAACTTGCACCTCAGACAGCACAGGCAGCAGCAATCACAGGTTCTTACCATGATGACGACAGCAAAGATGACGATGACGATCTTTTAGATGATCTGGGAGAGAACTAAGATTAATTGAATAATATTAGGGCCAGGATATTTTCCTGGCCTTTTATATTTTACATTATAAATATTAGTGTTGTTTTTTTGAAATTGTCTTTGGCAATTTTTATGTGGAAGTTCTTCTAAAATGTCTTTTGGTATAGCAAACAACTTGTTATAGACACTAGTAATCAGAATGTATTTACAGAAAATAATATAACAGGCAGTAAAGGATAAAAGATGTCAGAACTGCACTGATACATTTGGAGACAATATATGGCATCAGACTAAGATCGCAATGAAAAATACTTCTTGTCTGAGCAAGAATACACAGACCTCCCGATGCCGTAGCCGAGACGGATACAAAAATACGGGCTGTGACAGACAGATTAGAAGATGAAATAATTGAGAGCCCTGTAGTAATTTCAGTAAATCCCAGAAGCAGATTTTGATAAAAAGCAGGGAATGGCTGATAATATCTGATGCATCCGGCCAGAATAGAAAAAAGAAGGATATATCCTCCGAGCCGTGTGATGGTTTCAAACCCGTTCATAATAGAAGTATTGACGATATTTCCGGCTGGGACTGTAGACATGACCTCTTTTTCATTACGTGTATCTGTGTATTGCGCACTTGTCAGAATCTGATTTTTGTAGACTGCGTAACGAAAAAATAACATACATATCAGATTAGCAGAAAAGAGACTTATGAGGATAAAATAAGCAGGGACGACATCCTTCAGGCATAATTTACCCAGGTATGTAATGACAAAAGCAGGACTTGGGTTATTACAGAAAGTAGAAAGGTACACAGCTTCTTTTTTGCTGATTTTATCTGATTCATACAGATCAGAAGCCAGTTTGGCACCCAGAGGGTATCCACACAACATACCAAGTAGAAACACGTAACCGCCCCAGCTGCTGACACCCAGCAGAACACGAAAATAAGACTCCAGAGGGGATAGAATTTTTTGGATGTTATCAATGCGTGTCAATATACCGGTAAGAATAATAAATGGCAGAAGTGTCGGAATTAATGTATTCAGCCATAAAGTCATTCCTGCTTTCGCACAGACCAGACTTTCAGCCGGATGCATCAGAAGAAATCCCAGAAGGAAAAAAACTCCACAGACGAGCAGAATATTTTTAAGATTTCGACGTACACTGGAAAGCAGGAAATGGTTTTTGTTCATAATAATATGTTCCATGGACACCATTTTATAGATTCTTTATAAAATTTATATGGCACTTAATGAAAATAAATGCTATAGTATTCAGGTAAAATAGATCTGGTTTAATTAGATTTTTTTATAGGATTCTTTTTATAAATCAGTGTGATTTTTGGAGGTAATAATTATGGCAGTTTTAGAGAATTGCGAACCGAAAAGGGTATTTCATTATTTTGAAGAGATTTGCAAGATCCCGCATGGATCAGGAAACACCAGGCAGATCAGTGACTATTTGGTACAGTTTGCAAAGAATCATGATCTGAAATATATTCAGGATGAGATGAATAATGTAGTTATTTATAAACCGGGAACAGCAGGATATGAGAATGCACCGACAGTAATTGTTCAGGGACATATGGATATGGTATGTGAGAAACGTCCGGACGTAGATCACGACTTTACAAAAGATGGATTAAATCTTTCTGTTGAAGGTGACTATGTATCTGCGAATGGAACAACTCTCGGTGGCGATGACGGAATCGCAGTAGCTTATGGTCTGGCACTTCTGGAAAGTGATACGATTGCACATCCTCCTCTTGAAGTATTTATTACTGTAGATGAGGAAATCGGTCTTCTTGGTGCTGTCGGATTTGACTGCAGCGTATTAAAAGGAAGAAGATTCATCAACCTTGATTCTGAAGCAGAGGGAAGTCTCTGGATCAGTTGCGCAGGAGGTCTTTCCGGAATCAGCCATATTCCGGTGACAAGACTGGAAGCGAAAGGTGAGAAACTGACAGTTAAGATCAGTGGTCTGATGGGTGGCCATTCTGGTGCTGAGATTGATAAGAACCGTGCAAATGCAAACTCTCTTCTGGGTAAATTCCTTCATGGCCTTGATGCGAAAGCAGGCTATGAGCTGATCAGTGTACAGGGCGGTCAGAAAGATAATGCGATCACAAGAGAATCCATAGCAGAACTTCTTACTGTTAAAGAGAACGTAGAAGCTGTTAAAGAGTATGCCGCTTCTATGCAGACTGCATGGAGAGAAGAGTATACAGGAACTGATGAAGGAATCACAGTAACTGTCACAGAGGAAGGTGAACAGGATGCGAAAGTTCTTCATCCGACAAGTAAAGAGAAAGTTGTATTCTTCCTTGTAAATGTACCGTATGGCGTTCAGAAGATGAGTGGAACTATCAAAGGACTGGTAGAGACTTCTACAAATATCGGTATTCTGAAGACATCTGAGAACGAAGTGCTGGGAAGCTCCAGCATCAGAAGTTCTGTGGAGACAGCCAGAGACGCACTTTCTGATAAGATTGAATATCTGACAGAATTTCTTGGTGGAGAATATGAGAGACAGGGTGTATATCCTGCATGGGAGTACCGCAAGGATTCACCGCTTCGTGATAAGATGGTGGAAGTTTATGAAGAAATGTATGGTCAGAAGCCAAATGTAGTGGCAATTCATGCAGGTCTTGAGTGTGGACTTTTCTATAAGAAGATGGAAGGTCTGGACTGTGTATCCCTCGGACCGGATATGAAGGATATTCATACATCTGAGGAGGTTCTTAGTATTTCTTCTACAGAGAGAGTGTGGAAGTATCTGGTGAAAGTTCTGGGAGCTCTTAAAGACTGACGGTGTTACACCCTGCTGTTTGTGGCAGGGTGTATTTTTGATTAAGGGACGCAGAGAGAGGACATTAGGTCATGACCTAATGTCCTCTCTCTGCTGGTTATTGGACGATTTTTAAAATCTTATTTGAAGCTAAATGCTTTATAGGTTCTATATTTTCATTTTAATGCATATACTGTAACAGAATGCGGAGGTATCTCATATGTTTGATCCGTATAATGCGCGGACTTCGTTGGTTCGATATATTTTGCCGTTGTTTGTGCTTGTGGTGATGGTGGTTATGTTGCAGATGATGCTGGATATGCGCAGCCGGGCTTCGGCTTTGAAGGCGGAGGCTTGTGAGGAGAGTGATTTCAGGCAGCAGCATGTGACGCCCGGGCTTTATCGCAGTATCTGGAAGGCTGCACTGGTCGAAGGGACGGGGGCTGATGGGTTTGCGAATATTTTGACGGCGACGATGCTGAATTCGGGATTTTATCCGAGGCAGGTCCGGGCGGACAGTGTGCCGTATCGGAAGTATAAACCAGAGGAATATGAGCGGCTTATGGAGGCTTATCAGTCTGTATGGTCGGATCTGAAATATTTTCCCATTCCATCTACAGAAGTTGATTTTGAAAATACCTATGGTGCGCTCAGGGATTATGGAGGCTTGCGTGTACATGAAGGCTGTGATTTGTTTGGACGTAAGAAGGAGTCAGGCTATTATCCGGTCTTAAGTGTCACAGATGGCGTGGTAGAGAATATCGGGTGGCTTCCGTTGGGTGGCTACAGGATTGGAATACGTGCCCCGAAAGGCGGGTATTTTTATTATGCCCATTTGGATACATATGAGAAAGATTTCCAGACGGGGGAAGAGGTATCGGCAGGAGATATCCTGGGATATATGGGAAATACCGGATATGGTACAGAAGGTACGCGTGGCATGTTTCCGGTTCACCTTCATCTGGGAATTTATATCAGGACACCGCATTATGAGGAATTGAGTGTAAACCCTTACTGGGTGTTGAAGGCCATTTTTAAAAAAATCAGAAACTATTCATATTAGCGAGATATTTTTTTAAATCTATGCTATAATAACAAAATGTATGAAATGCAAGGAGCGAGTGAAGATGGAAATACAGTTATGGAGAAGCATTTTGTGCCCGTATGAACTGGCTGTAAGAGAGCTGGAAGTGAAATTTAATCACATTATCGATGAGTGTAAAGAGAACGATATTTACTGTCCGATCGAGCAGGTAGAGGGCAGAGTTAAGAGTGTAAGCAGTATCCTTGAGAAAATGCAGCGCAAGCATATTCCTATGGAGAAGATGGAAGAGGAACTGGAGGATATCGCAGGTGTTCGTATTATCTGCCAGTTTGAAGAGGATATAGAGACGGTTGCTTCTATGATTCAGAAAAGAAGCGATATGACTATAAAGAGCGAGAAGAATTATCTGAAACATATTAAGCAGAGTGGATACAGAAGTTATCATCTGATCATTTATTATACAGTGGATACCATTAATGGACCTAAGAAGCTACAGGCAGAGATTCAGATCCGTACAATGGCGATGAATTTCTGGGCAACGATCGAGCATTCCCTGCAATATAAATATAAAGGTGATATGCCGGAGCATGTTGCAGAGCGTCTGAGCAAGGCAGCAGATGCTATCAATGCTTTGGATCATGAGATGTCTTCTGTACGAAATGAGATCATGGATGCACAGAACTCTTCCCAGATGCAGTCTAACCTGGTGAAAGATATCCTCATTAATATCGAAAACCTGTACAAGATCGCAAATAAACGTGAGATTATGAAGATTCAGGATGAATTCCTGAGAGTATTCCGCACAAAGGATCTCCAGCAGCTGAAGCGATTCCACAGACAGCTTGATATTATTTCAGAAGGATATCGTGCGCAGGCGGTATATCATCATTAATATGGAGTATTATGATATCAGGATTATGGGAGTTGTTTTGCAACGGAGCAATCCGCAGATATCAATATCATCAAGTACATACGAGGAAATATAAATGCAGGATTTTTTACCGGTAACTAAGAAAGAAATGAAACAGAGAGGATGGAATCAGGTAGACTTCGCCTACATCACAGGCGATGCCTATGTGGACCATCCTTCCTTTGGCACGGCAATCATCAGCAGGCTGTTGGAGAGCCGTGGATATAAAGTGGGAATCATCAGTCAGCCGGACTGGAAGAAGAAAGAGAGTATCCAGGTATTTGGTGAGCCGCGACTGGGATTTCTGGTATCAGCGGGAAACATGGATTCCATGGTGAACCACTATACAGTGTCCAAGAAGCACAGACAGAAGGATTCCTATTCACCAGGCGGTCAGATGGGACTTCGCCCTGACCGTGCGGTGATCGTATACAGCAATCTGATTCGTCAGACTTATAAAAAGACACCCATTATTCTGGGTGGAATTGAAGCCAGCCTGAGACGACTGGCCCATTATGACTATTGGGACAACAAAGTAAAACACAGCGTACTTCTTGATTCCGGAGCAGACATAATCTCTTATGGAATGGGCGAACATTCAATCGTAGAGATTGCGGATGCACTTTCAAGCGGAATTCCTGTAGAAGAGCTTACTTATATTGCTGGAACCGTATTTAAATGTAAAGATCTCTCCAGAATTTATGAGCCAATTATTCTTCCGTCCTATGAAGAGGTAAAAGAAGATAAAAAAACATACGCAGACAGCTTTGCTATTCAGTATCAGAATACAGACCCGTTTACCGCCAGACCAATGGCAGAGTCTTACGGAACAAAGGGATATATCGTACAGAATCCTCCGGCGCTGCCTCTGACACAGCAGGAGATGGATGATGTCTATGCGCTTCCCTATACGGAGAAAGTACATCCCATGTATGACGAGCTGGGTGGAATCCCGGCACTAGAGGAAATTAAGTTCAGCCTGACGAGCAACAGAGGATGCTTTGGCGGCTGTAATTTTTGCGCTCTGACATTCCATCAGGGAAGAATTCTTCAGACCAGAAGTCATGAATCCTTGATTGAAGAGGCCACCAGAATGACAAAAGATCCCGGTTTTAAGGGCTATATTCATGATGTTGGTGGCCCTACCGCAGACTTCAGACAGCCATCCTGCCAGAAACAGCTCACCAAGGGTGTATGTAAGAACAAGCAGTGTCTGTTCCCGACACCATGTAAGAACCTGACGGTAGATCATTCGGATTATGTTGCCCTTCTTCGCAAACTGCGCAGGATTCCGGGAGTTAAGAAAGTATTTATCCGCTCCGGTGTACGTTTTGACTATGTGGTAGCAGACCGGAATAAGACGTTTTTGAATGAACTGGTAGAACATCATGTAAGCGGACAGCTGAGAGTTGCTCCTGAACATGTATCAGATCAGGTACTCAAATACATGGGAAAACCAAGTCACAGCATTTATCAGCAGTTCCTTAAAGAATATGATGCAGCCAATAAAAAAACAGGAAAGCAGCAGTATGCAGTACCATATTTCATGTCTTCCCATCCGGGCTGCACCATGAAAGAAGCTGTAAAACTGGCGGAATATGTCCGCGACCTTGGCTTTACCCCGGAACAGGTACAGGATTTCTATCCGACGCCGTCTACTCTTTCTACCTGTATGTACTATACAGGAATTCATCCTCTCACAGGTGAGAAAGTATACGTGCCGAAGAATCCTCACGAGAAAGCCATCCAGCGAGCCTTGATGCAGTACAAGAACCCTGCAAACAGAGAACTGGTACTCGAAGGTCTTAAAATGACCGGCAGAATGGACCTGGTAGGATACGGTACGAAATGCCTGATCCGCCCGATACGCGAAGGTCATGGAGAGCATCAGGGAAATGATGGCGGCAAAAAGAATAATGGCCGTAGTGACAGCAGAAATACAAGAAGAGGTTTAACAGACTTCAGAGGAAACAAGAGAAACGCCACTATATCTGCGAAGAAAAATACAATAAGAAACACACATAAGAAAAGCAACTCCAAAGGAGGACGAAAGTGACAGCAGAGAAGAAGCCAAACAACACAAAATCTTCAGCTAAGTCTAAAACATCAAACAATAAAAAATCAAAGAAAATTTCCAAAGGAAATTTCGGATACTTCAAAAGCGAAAAGAAACGCCGCCTGATCATCACAGCGATTCTTTTCGCAGTACCGTTATTTATCTTCTTTACATCCTGGATTTACTTTAAAACAAGAATGACTGTCTGGACAGTAGTGGCAGTAGTCGGATGTCTTCCGGCATGCAAATCTATGGTAAGCCTGATTATGATCCTGAAATGCAGACCAATGGATGCAGGACTGTATCAGAAAATCCAGGAACATCAGGGCAGCCTTGATATGGCATATGAATTATACATGACCTTCTATGAAAAGAGTGCCTATATCGACGCAGTAGCGGTATGCGGAAACACCGTAGCAGCCTACAGCAGCGACCCGAAGATCGATGCCTCTTTCATGGAAACCAATTCCCAAAAAATCATCCGCAAAAACGGCTACAAAGCTACAGTAAAGATCTTCACAGACCTTCGCCCATTTCTGGAACGCCTTGATTCCATGAATGACCACAAAGAAAGTCTGGAAGAAGGTATTAAATTTACCCCGGATGAGAAATACCCGGATCTTTCCAGAAACGAACTCATCCGACAGACGATCTTGGCTATTTGTCTGTAGCCATGAAATATTGAGAAAGATATATCAGAAATAATGAAAGAATTTATAATAGAAGAAAACGAAGCCGGACAGCGCTTTGACAAGTACCTTGCCAAGCTTCTTAAAGAAGCCCCTAAAAGCTTCTTCTACAAAATGCTCCGCAAGAAAAACATCACCCTGAATGGAAAAAAAGCCACCGGAAACGAAAAACTCCTCAAAGGCGACACCATCAAACTATTCCTGAGTGATGAAACCTTCGACAAATTTGCCGGAAGCACCCAGATAGCAAGAGCCTACTGTGAATTAGACATCATTTATGAAGATGCCGATATCATTATTATCAACAAACCAGCAGGAATGCTCTCTCAGCCAGCAGACGACGGCGAATCATCACTGGTAGAATACCTGATCGGTTATCTCCTGAAAAAAGGCGAACTCACAGAAGAACAGCTAAAAACTTTCAAACCGTCCGTGTGCAATCGTCTCGACCGAAACACCAGCGGCATGGTCTGTGCTGGCAAAAGTCTCGCCGGATTGCAGTTCCTATCCAGAATCTTCCATGACAGAACGCTCCATAAATACTATCTCTGTCTGGTAAAAGGCAAACTGGACAAACCTGCCCATATCAAAGGTTACCTGCACAAAGACAAAAAAACCAACAAAGTAACCATAAGCAAACAAGAATTCCCTGATTCCCTGCCAATCGAAACCGCATACCGCCCGATTGACAGTAATGGAAAAATGACATTCCTGGAAGTAGAACTGATCACGGGCCGAACACATCAGATCCGAGCCCACCTGGCCGGAACTGGTCATCCGCTCCTGGGAGACACCAAATACGGTGACAATGAATTCAACAAACAATACACCCGCCATGGAGTAAAACACCAGCTTCTCCATGCATACAGATTAGTAATTCCGGAGACAGACCAAGCCTTCGTGGCACCGGTGCCGGAGCTTTTTTTCAAAATCATCAACGAAGAACACCTGCAGGAGGCATATCATGAGAATCTGGAAAGATGTATGGGATTATGCAAAAATGATCATCATAGTGGTGCTGATCGTAACACTCATAAATAACGTAGTACTTATCAACGCCAAAATCCCTTCCGAATCAATGGAAAAAACCGTTATGACCGGAGATCGTCTCTTCGGCTTCCGACTGGCATATGGTATCAATATAGATCTCTTCGGGCATGAAATATCAAAAAAAATAAAAGACCCTGAGCGATTTGACATCATCATCTTCAAATATCCGGACGATGAAAAAAAACTCTTCATCAAGCGCCTCATCGGACTCCCTGGAGAAAAAGTCCAGATCACAGACGGAAAAGTTTACATCAACGACTCCGAAATCCCACTGGACGACAGCTTCATCCCTGAGAAAGCAAGAGGAAACTTCGGTCCATACGAAGTTCCTGAAAACAGCTATTTCATGCTCGGAGACAATCGCAACCACTCTAAAGATTCCCGCTGCTGGAAAACCACCAACTTTGTAACCTTTGACGAAATCGTAGGAAAAGCCGTCATCCGGTATTATCCGTCGGTGAAATTACTTAAATAAGAAAAATCTTAAAGGAGAACAATTTGGCAACATGGAATAGCAGAGGCTTACGAGGCTCCACACTGGAAGACCTCGTAAACCGCACCAACGAACAATACAGAGAAAAAGAACTTGCACTCATTCAGAAAATCCCAACACCCATCACCCCCGTCCGAATGGACAAAGAAAACCGTCATATCACCCTGGCATACTTCGAACAGCGAAGCACCGTAGACTACATTGGAGCAGTACAGGGAATCCCCATATGTTTTGACGCCAAAGAATGCGCCACAGACACCTTCCCCCTCGCAAACATCCATCCCCACCAGGTAGAATTCATGCAGGCATTTGAAAAACAAGGCGGCATAGCATTCTTTCTCATATTCTACAGCCACGAGAACCAATTCTACTACCTCCCCTTGCGCCACCTCCTCATCTTCTGGACCCGAATGCAAGAAGGCGGCCGCAAAAGTTTTCGAAGAGAAGAACTCGATCCGCAATACTATCTCAACAAAAAAAGTGGATTCTTGGTTCCGTATCTTGATGGGATTCAGATGGACCTAAATGAAAGAGAGTAGGGGATGTTACTCATAAAGGGACGCGCAGAAACATATTTGCTTTCAGGTGCGGTTTCGGCATCTAAGAGCTTCTAAGGCGAAAAAAATCTGCTAAAAGCATGAGCCGGCTTGTCAAACTCGCTCCGTTGCAAACTTCGCTCAGACACGTGAAGCAGCCGGCTCATAACGCAGATTTTTTTCACCTAAGAATCTCTAAGATACCTGCAAATGCACCTGAAAGCAAATATGTTTCTGCGCTGGATATTGGCAAAATTTTACTTTTAGCTTAGTTAGCTGGTAAATTTTCTTTATAAGAAATGATTAGCAACGAGAGTTCAGATATTTGTTTTTTACTATAATTTGGTTGAGAAAAATGCCATTATGTGATTCTTTAAAGTTTTTCAGTTAAAAATTAGGGGTATTAATTATAAAAAAAGAAAAGTAAAAACTTTACACATAGAATTATAATTTCCCACATTGCAATCCCCAGCTCAGAAAGATATGATATCCCAGATGCATTTGCAGACGTCTTAGAGTTTCTTAGTCTCCCGGAAATCTGCGTTATGAGAAGAAAAGTCCCTTGTCTGAGCGCCAGCGAGTAATTCCGGACTTTTCTTCTCATGTTTTTAGCAGATTTTCGGGAGATTTAGAAACTCTTAGATGTCGAAACCGCATCTGGGATATCATATCTTTCTGAGCGTCCCTTATAAAAATAAAGAAAAACAACTTCCACAGGGATTGACAATTTTCCCAAAACCCTATATAATCTATCTAGTTTTCGTATTAGCTTAGTATCACGTTACTAAACTAAAGCAGCAAGAGGTAAAGTATAATAAGAAACAAAAAACATAACCACAGGAGGACCAACCATGCAACGTATTTTTCACACCCCGGAAGGTGTAAGAGACATCTACAACGGCGAATGCAGTCAAAAAAGAAAGGTACAGGAGAAAATCCATCGCGTCTTCCACCAGTACGGCTATGAAGACATAGAAACTCCGACATTTGAATACTTCGAAGTATTCAGCCGCGAAGTAGGAACCATCCCATCCAAAGAACTCTACAAATTCTTCGACCGCGAAGGCAACACTCTGGTACTCAGACCAGATTTCACCCCGTCCGTATCCAGAGCCTGCGCCACCTACTTCTCCCCGGACAAAGAACCAGTAAGCTTATGCTACACCGGCAACACATTCATCAACAACTCCAGCTATCGAGGCCATCTCAAAGAAACCACACAGATGGGCGTAGAACGAATCGGAGATGAATCCGCAGACGCAGATGCAGAACTTCTCGCCATGACAGTCGAATGTCTCCTGGCAGCAGGACTGACAGAATTCCAGGTCAGCGTCGGACAGGTAGATTACTTCAAATCCCTCTTAAAAGAAGCAGAACTCGGCCCCGAAGCAGAAGAACGCCTCCGCACCCTGATCTCACAGAAAAACTCATTTGGAGTAGAAGAATTCGTAGCAGAGCAGAAAATTAAAGACAGCATGGTAAAAGCCTTCATCGAAATCCCACAGATGTTCGGTTCCGAAGAAGTCTTAAAGAAAGCCAGAAGCCTGACAAACAATGCATGCGCACTCGAAGCGGTTTCCAGACTCGAAGAAATCTATGAGATCATGAAGAACTACGGCTACGAGAAATACATCTCTTTTGACTTCGGAATGCTCAGCAAATATCAGTACTACACAGGAATCATTTTCCAGGCATACACCTATGGAACCGGCGAGCCAATGATCAAGGGCGGTCGTTACAATGGCCTGATGAAACACTTCGGTAAACCGGCGGCATCTATCGGATTTGCGATTGAAGTAGACAACCTTCTTCTTGCACTTTCCAGCCAGAAACTGCTCTCTGAGAAAGAAGAGAAGCCGGAAGTGATCGAATATGAGCCACAGGATCGTGCACAGGCAATCAAAGAAGCACAGAAACTTCGCGCAGAAGGCAAATGTGTGGCATTACGTTTGAAAAAGGAGGTCAGATAAGCCATGAGATACCTGACAGTTGCCCTTACCAAAGGCAGACTTGCCAACAAAACAATGGAAATGTTTGAGAAAGCAGGAATCACCTGCGAAGAAATGAAAGATAAAGATTCCCGCAAACTGATCTTTACAAATGAAGAATTAAAAATGAAATTCTTCCTTGCAAAAGGTCCGGATGTTCCTACCTATGTAGAATACGGCGCGGCAGACATCGGAATCGTCGGAAAAGATACGATCCTTGAAGAAGGCCGTAAGTTATATGAGGTTATGGACCTCGGATTTGGAAAATGTAAAATGTGTGTCTGCGGACCGGAGAGTGCCAGAGAGGTTCTGGAGAACAACCAGCTCATCCGTGTGGCGACCAAATATCCGAATATCGCAAAGGACTACTTCTTTAACAGAAAACATCAGACCGTAGATCTGATCAAATTAAATGGTTCTATCGAGCTGGCACCGATCGTTGGTCTGTCAGAGGTTATCGTAGATATCGTAGAGACAGGAAGCACATTGAAAGAAAATGGTCTGAAAGTATTAGAAGAGGTTTGCCCGCTGTCTGCCAGAATGGTTGTTAACCAGGTAAGCATGAAGATGGAGAACGAAAGAATTCGCAAACTCATTGAAGATTTAAGAAGAGTTCTGCAGGAGGAAATGTAAAGATGCGTACAGTAAAATTAACAAAAGAATCCACAAAAGATATTCTTGAGAATCTGCTGAAAAGAAGCCCGAACAACTATGGGAAATTTGAATCCACAGTAGCTCAGATTCTTGATAAAGTAAAAAATGAAGGAGATGCAGCACTCTTTGCCTACACAAAGGAATTTGACAAAGCAGATGTAACAAAAGAGACAATCCGTGTCACGGATGCAGAGATCGAAGAAGCATATGCGCAGATAGATCCTGCACTTCTTGGCGTTATCCGCAAAGCACTTGTCAACATCCGCAAATATCATGAAAAACAGATTCAGAACAGCTGGTTTACAAGTGGGACAAACGGAACTATGCTCGGCCAGAAAGTGACTCCGTTAAACAGAGTAGGTGTTTATGTACCTGGCGGAAAAGCAGTTTACCCATCATCCGTACTTATGAATATCGTACCTGCAAAAGTAGCAGGAGTACCGCACATTGTTATGACAACACCTCCTGGAAAAGACGGCAAAGTATGTGCATCTACGCTGGTAGCTGCCAAAGAAGCAGGGGCAGATGAAATCTACAAAGTAGGAGGCGCTCAGGCAATCGGCGCACTGGCATTTGGAACAGAGAGCATCCCGAAAGTAGATAAGATCGTAGGCCCTGGAAATATTTTCGTAGCCCTTGCAAAGAAAGCAGTATACGGATATGTAAGCATTGACTCTATTGCAGGTCCAAGTGAGATTCTTGTTCTGGCAGATGAGACAGCAAATCCACACTTCGTAGCAGCAGACCTTCTTTCCCAGGCAGAACATGATGAACTTGCCTGTGCGATCCTGATCACTACAAGCGAAGAATTTGCAGCCAAAGTAGATGAAGAAGTAAAGGGCTTCGTAGAAGTCCTTTCCAGAAAAGAGATTATCCAGAAGTCTCTTGATAACTTTGGCTATATCCTTATTGCGGAAGATATGGACGAGGCAATTGAAGCAGCCAATGAAATTGCTCCGGAACATATGGAAATCGTGACAGCCAACCCGTTTGAAGATATGATGAAAGTAAAGAATGCAGGTGCGATCTTTATCGGAGAATACAGTTCAGAACCTCTGGGAGATTACTTCGCAGGTCCGAACCATGTACTCCCAACAAACGGAACAGCCAAATTCTTCTCTGCACTTTCTGTAGATGATTTCATTAAGAAGTCAAGTATTGTATATTATTCTAAAGCAGCGCTGCGTGACATTCACAAGGATATTATCCAGTTTGCAATCTCCGAACAGCTTACTGCACATGCAAACTCTATTGCAGTTCGTTTTGAGGAAGAGGATAAATAATAGCGTCAGATTTTTTTAAGAAATAAATAGAAGAGAAGCTATCCAATCCATTACATATTACAGAGAGAAAAACAGCGAGGACGTAATTATGGCAAGAGAAGCCTCAGTAGAGAGAAATACAAAAGAAACCGAGATTAAATTAAAGATTAATCTGGACGGAACCGGATATTCCGATATCGAAACAGGAGTGGGATTTTTTGACCATATGCTGGATGGATTTACCCGTCATGGACTTTTTGACTTAAGTGTCAGAGTTCATGGTGACCTTCAGGTAGATGATCATCATACGATCGAGGACACAGGAATTGTTCTCGGAACCGCATTAAAAGAAGCAATCGGCGACAAAAAAGGAATCAAGCGTTACGGCAGCTGTATCCTTCCGATGGATGAATCCCTCGTGCTTTGTGCGATTGACCTGTCCGGAAGACCGTATTTTGCATGGGATGCAGAATTCACTACAGATAAGATTGGCGATATGTCTACAGAAATGGTAAAAGAATTTTTCTACGCTATTTCTTATTCCTGTGGCATGAACCTCCATATCAAGGTTCTGACTGGTGGAAACAACCATCATATGGCAGAAGCCATGTTCAAGAGCTTTGCCAAAGCACTGGATGCAGCAACATCTTATGACCCGAGAATCACAGATGTATTGTCTACCAAAGGAAGCCTTGCGTAATATAGATAATTGTAGAACAATGAAAGATGTTCCCGGAATAGCAGGAAAATAGTATTTTCTGCGGGTTCTGTGGAACATCTTTTGAGATAAAGATAAAATAAACCACTATATAAAAGTTAATCAGGAGAGAGTAATAAAGATGGAAAATACAGCAAATCTAAAGAGCAGCATCGCCTGGTCGGATTTCAAATTAAACAGCGACGGAATGGTACCTGTAATTGCACAGGATTATCAGACAAATGAAGTTCTGATGCTTGCATACATGAACGAAGAAGCATTTAACACCACACTCCAGACCGGCAAAATGACCTACTGGAGCAGAAGTCGCAATGAGCTTTGGACAAAAGGTCTCACTTCCGGACATCTTCAGTTTGTAAAGTCTCTTACATTAGATTGCGATAACGACACCATCCTTGCAAAAGTAGAGCAGATCGGTGCAGCCTGCCATACAGGAAACAGAACCTGCTTCTTCAAAACACTGACAGAGGCAGTAAAGTAAGAGAATCAACGTTGTTTCTTACATAGTGTAAAAACATCAATAGGAAATATATATAAATTGTATTGACATTTTTTATTAAATGTGATAAAAAAAGAGTATCCGAATTGAATATGTGCAATGTTATAGCGCAAAGGTTACATCATATATGATGTGCAAAAGAGAATCCGGTGAGAATCCGGAGCGATACCGTCACTGTGTATGGGAGCTGCCTTTCAGAGACCACTGGGCTGCCGGGAAGGGGAAAGCGGCGATGATCGAAGTCAGGAGAACTGCCTTGGCGTGGAATTTAAGGTCTGCGGTATACAGAACCTATATTCTCATAACTATACATAGCTCTTTTATATAAATGAATCAGGCAGTCTGATTGAATTATGAATTGTGAGATATCTGGCTGATTCATTAAAAACCATGTATTTATGGGAAAGTGGCAGCCGCAGAATATGTGGCTGCTTTTTTGCATACGTCTGTCCGGAAATACAAGAAATAAAAGAGGAAAAACAAAATGAAAAGAAAATCCATGTTAGCTTTATTACTTGCAGTATCTATGACCTGCTCCATGACAGCAGCAACAGGTGCAGTAGCATTCGCATCTGACGACACAGCAACAGAAGAATCAGCAGATGATGCAACAGCAGATGACGCTGACGCAGCTGATACAGAAGAAGCTTCCGATGACACAACAGAAGCATCTGATGATGATCAGAAAGCAGCAGATGAAGTAGCTGCCCTGATCGATAAGATCTATGTTCAGGAAAGAACAGATACAACTGATGAAGACTGCAAAGCAGCAAAAGAAGCATGGGACAAACTGACAGATGCTCAGAAAGAGTTGGTAGAAGGTGAAGAAGCAAGCCCTGAATACTTTGGCCGTGACACAGGTGACGCTTCCAAAGATGATCCGCGTAACCAGGATGAAATCGGTGAGAACGAACTCCTTGTAGTAAGCTTTGGTACATCTTTCAACGACAGCCGTGCAGAGGATATCAAAGGAATCGAAGATGCTCTTGCAGAAGCATATCCGGACTGGTCAGTAAGACGTGCATTCACAGCACAGATTATTATCAACCATGTAGAAGCAAGAGACAATGAAGTAATCGATAACATGCAGCAGGCACTTGACCGTGCAGTAGACAACGGTGTTAAGAACCTTGTTGTACAGCCTACACATCTGATGCATGGTGCTGAATATGATGAAATGGTAGAAGCTATCGACGGATATAAAGATAAATTCGAATCCGTAGCAATCGCAGAGCCAATGCTTGGTGAAGTTGGTGATGACGCTACAGTAATCAACGACGATAAGAAAGCAGTTGCACAGGCAATCACAGATGAAGCATGCAAAGAAGCTGGATTTGATGATATGCAGGCAGCAGCAGATGCTGGTACAGCATTCGTATTCATGGGACATGGAACATCCCATACAGCTAACGTAACATATGATCAGATGCAGACACAGATGAATGACCTTGGATTCACAAATGCATTCATCGGTACTGTAGAAGGTGAGCCAGAAGATACAGCTTGCGAAGCAGTTATCGAGAAAGTAAAAGAAGCTGGATTTAAGAATGTAATTCTTCGTCCTCTGATGGTTGTTGCCGGTGACCACGCTAATAACGATATGGCTGGTGATGATGAAGATTCCTGGAAATCTCAGTTCGAAGCATCTGGTGATTTCGACAGTGTAGACTGCCAGATCGCAGGTCTTGGAAGAATTGAAGCTGTAGAAGATCTCTATGTAGAGCATACAAAAGCAGCAATCGATTCTCTTGGAGCATCTGATGAAGCAGCAACAGACGATGCTGATGCAGAAGCAGCAGATGATACAAAAGATGAGGCAGCGGCTGACGATACACAGACAGAAGAAGCAGCAGATGATACAGCAGAGGCTGATGCTGAATAATAGAATAAAAAGTTATTTCTTTAAATAACATTGTCCAAACAAATAAACTGCCCGGAGAACTTGCAGAAGTTCCCGGGCAGATATATTATATGATAAGAGAGGATGATATTTTTTATCATATAATATATCTGGTATGTATTTTTAGGTTTTGGATAATATGATATCAGGGTCAAAAGGTCAGAAAGTCGCTCGTGTTTGCACGATAAGACTTTTGAACTTGGGACCTGCCAAACATGAGAGAGTAGCGATTTACGTAGTAAATCTGCGGATTATGAATATATAAAACAAGGAGAGAAAAATCATGAAAAAACGTTCATTTACATTATTAATGTCAGCACTTACTATTTCCGCAACACTTCTTGGAACAAGCCCGATTCTGGCAGAGACAGACACCGACACAGCGACAGAAGAGAGCGCCGATAAGGAAGAAAGCACAGATAAAGCTGATTCGGAAGAATCTGATGCAAAGAATACAGATGTAAAAGCAGAAGACGGCAAGGATGCAGACGCAGCAAAAGGCGACACATTAGAAGATGGTACATACACAGCAGAATTTGACACAGACAACGGAATGTTCCATGTAAACGAAGCAAACGATGGAAAGGGAGTCCTTACCGTAAAAGATGGCAAAATGACAATCCACGTAAGCCTTGCATCTAAAAAAATCGTAAATCTTTTTGCGGGCAAAGCAGAAGATGCCCAGAAAGATGGAGCAGAACTCCTCGAGCCGACAACCGATACTGTTACATACAGCGATGGAATGAGCGAAGAAGTATACGGATTTGATATTCCGGTACCGGTACTTGACGAGGAATTTGATGTAGCCTTAGTCGGAACAAAAGGAAAATGGTATGACCACAAAGTAAGTGTTAAAAATCCGGTAAAAGATGATTCCGCTTCCACAGATGCAAACGCAGAAGATAAAGATGCAGATTCCAAATCTGAAGATGCACAGACAGAAGATACAAAAACAGAGGATGCTAAAGCAGAGGATACAGATAAAGATACTAAGGATGAGGAAAGTAAAGGCAAAACATTGGCGGATCTGAACCTTGAGGATGGTGACTATACTATGGAAGTAACTCTCACAGGTGGTTCAGGCAGAGCAACTATTGATTCTCCGGCAGCAATCAAGGTTGAAGGCGATAAAGCTACAGCAACAATCGTATGGAGCAGCCCGAATTATGACTATATGCTGGTAGACGGCGAGAAATACGAACCAGTCAACAAAGATGGAAATTCCACATTTGAGATCCCAGTCAGTGTATTTGATGCAGAGATGGATGTGACAGCTGATACCGTAGCAATGAGCGAGCCTCATGAAATCGACTATACCTTAAACTTCGATTCCACAACTGTCAAAGAAGCAAAGACAGCAGATGACAAAGAGGCTAAATAATAAAAAGCAAAACAGGAAAAGAAAAAGATAAGATTATGAGAAAAGTAAATTCAACTGAAAAACAGCAGAGGATATGGCACCATGGCTTTCTACTGACTATGTTGCTACTTGTTTGCACCTGCATTTTTTGCACTGTACATACAGCACAGGCGGCAGACGAGGCCAAAACTCCGACGGAGCTTCCTGGACTGACATACGATCACAGTATGGAACTTTCCTATGCAGAAGAGTTCAGCGTAGATTACTATAATGATGGATATGCCCTCATCACGATTGCTGAGGAAGGGCAGTTTCTTGTAGTACCGGAAGGAAAAGAAGCACCGAAAGGTCTGAGCGAGGATATCACAGTTATTAAGCAGCCACTGAATAATATTTATCTGGTGGCAACCTCAGCTATGGATCTCTTCCGTGCCATCGACGGCATTGATAATATTCGCCTCTCCGGAACAAAAGAGAGCGGTTGGTATATTCAGGAAGCAAAAGATGCCATGGAATCCGGAAAGATGATTTATGCAGGCAAGTATAATGCACCGGATTATGAACTGATCCTGAATGAAGGCTGTGGACTTGCCATTGAGTCAACTATGATTCATCATAATCCTGAAGTACAGGAGAAACTGGAGCAGTTTGGTATCCCTGTAATGGTAGAGCGTTCAAGCTACGAAAGTCATCCTCTTGGACGAACAGAGTGGATGAAATTATATGCAGTTCTTCTGGGAAAAGAGGATGTGGCGGAGAAAGCGTTCAAAGAACAGACAGACAAGCTTGATAAAGTTCTTGCATCCGATGACAAAGATACAGGAAAGACTGTGGCATTCTTTTATATCAATTCTACAGGTGCTGTCAATGTACGAAAGAGTAACGATTATGTATCTAATATGATCGAGCTTGCAGGCGGCAAATATGTTCCGGAAGATACAGGCGAGAGTGATAACGCCCTTTCTACTATGAATATGCAGATGGAAGAATTCTACGCTAAAGCGAAGGATGCGGATTATATTATTTACAACAGCACCATTGACGGAGAGCTGTCAACCATTGATGAACTTCTTGCCAAGAGCAATCTTCTGGCCGATTTCAAAGCAGTAAAGGATGGAAATGTATGGTGCACAGGTAAGAACCTCTTCCAGGAAACCACAGAACTGGGAACTATGATCGAAGATATTCATACGATTCTTACGACGGATGATGACTCTTTGGATGAACTTTCTTATATGCATAAATTAAAATAGAACAAGCACAGTATTTTTGGATAAGTGAAAATGATTTAAACGGGGACAAAAAATATCTTTTGTCCCCTGAATTGTATAGAAGCTAAATTGTTCCATAATGTTCCTATGATATTAAAAGTCTTCCGGGCAGAATCGCACTGTGGCGGAGAGCAATTATGTCGCTAAAGAGACCTGCCACAGGCGGAGAACCCTGCTTGCAGGATTCTTTCTTGTAGATTTTGACTCGTAACTGTGAAGTTACTGAACAGTTACAGATAATCAAGAGTTACATATATAAAATAAAACAGATAGAAGGAAAAGAACATGGATGATAAAAAACGTGCAGCCAGATACTGGCTGGCATTTCTTATACTGGCAGTACTGCTGGTGATTTTATTCGTCTGGAATGTAAATGCCGGAAGTATCCATCTTTCGGTAGGTGAGATCATGAATATCATTTTCAGACATGAAGGCAATGCCACTGCCTACAATATTATATGGGAAATCCGCCTGCCAAGAATTCTGGCGGTAATTATTCTGGGCGGAGCGCTTTCCGTATCAGGATTTCTCCTTCAGACATTTTTTAATAACCCTATTGCAGGACCTTTCGTACTTGGAATCTCTTCAGGAGCCAAGCTTGTAGTTGCGCTTCTGATGATCTTCTTTCTCAGCAGATCAATCTCTATGGGGTCTGCGGCTATGATTATCGCAGCTTTCATAGGATCTATGATTTCCATGGGATTTGTCCTTCTTGTTGCAAAGAAAGTCCACAATATGTCCATGTTGGTCATCAGTGGTGTCATGATCGGATATATCTGTTCCGCAATCACAGATTTTGTAGTCACCTTCGCAGACGATTCCAACATTGTTAATCTTCATAACTGGTCACTGGGAAGTTTTTCTGGAATGTCATGGGGAAATGTACAGGTAATGGCAGTCGTGGTTCTGATTACGATGGTGATTGTATTTTTTATGTCAAAGCCGATCGGCGCCTATCAGCTGGGTGAGGTTTATGCCCAGAATATGGGAGTAAATATCAAATTGTTCCGTATAGGTCTGATTTTATTGTCAAGTATTCTGTCAGCCTGTGTAACGGCTTTTGCGGGACCGATTTCTTTCGTAGGAATCGCAGTACCTCATATTGTAAAAAGCCTGCTTAAGACAGCCAGACCACTTCTTGTGATTCCGGCATGTTTTTTAGGTGGTGCGGTATTCTGTCTTTTCTGCGATCTGATTGCCAGAACGGTATTTGCGCCGACAGAACTTAGCATCAGCTCCGTAACTGCTGTATTTGGTGCGCCGGTGGTAATTTATATCATGATCCGCAGGCAGCAAAGAGTATAAATGTTTCGGAAAATATAAGAATAATAAATTGCAGGATGGGCAGGAAAATATGGAAGAGAAGATAACAAAAACAGAAAATAAAAATACACACCAGAAGGAACGGTATTTCTTCTATACAGACCAGTTGACGGTAGGCTACGATGGAAAACCTCTGATCAAAGAAATCAATATTCAACTAAAAAAAGGTGAGATTCTGACACTCATCGGTCCGAATGGAGCAGGAAAGTCAACAATTCTTAAGAGCATCACCAGACAGCTTGCCACAATAAGCGGTACCGTCTACCTGGATAAACAGACGATGTCTAAGATGTCTAATAAAGAAGTATCTCAGAAACTGGCAGTTGTTTTGACAGAGAGAATGCGTCCGGAGCTTATGACCTGTGAAGATATCGTAGCAACGGGGAGATATCCATACACAGGAACCCTTGGGATTCTTTCAGCAGAAGACAAGGCAAAAGTAAGAAAAGCAATGGAAACCGTTCACGCCTGGGATTTAAAAGACAGAGATTTTACAGCTATCAGTGATGGACAGAGACAGAGAATTCTTCTCGCACGTGCTATCTGCCAGGAGCCGGAGATCATTGTACTGGACGAGCCGACTTCTTTTCTGGATATTCGTCACAAATTGGAACTGCTTACGATCTTGAAGCAAATGGTTCTGGATCATCAGCTTACGGTGATCATGTCTCTTCATGAACTGGATCTTGCGCAGAAGGTGTCTGACAAAGTAATCTGCGTCCATGGAGAATACATAGAGAAATATGGTGCCCCGGAAGAAATTTTTACTTCCGAATATATCAGGAATCTGTATGGAATTACCAGAGGAAGCTACAATGCAGCATTTGGCTGCGTAGAAATGGAAGCGCCTAAAGGAACTCCACAGGTATTCGTAATCGGTGGAAACGGAAGCGGGATACCGGTTTACCGGAAATTGCAGCGCCAGGGAATTCCTTTTGCAGCAGGCGTTCTTCATACCAATGATGTAGACTATCAGGTGGCCGGCGCATTGGCAGATAAAGTTATTTCGGAACAGCCATTTGAATGCATTTCCCAGAATGCCTGTGACCAGGCAGCAGAGATTATGAGACAATGCAAAGAAGTCATTTGCCCATTAAAAGATTTTGGAACTATGAATGCAAGAAACAGAGAACTCCTTCAACTCGCAGAAGAACTTGGACTCTTAAAAAATAAAGCATAATTTTATGTTACTGTTCACTGGTAATATTCCGCGAGGTGTTTTTTGTGAGCGAAGGTCACAGAAAACCCGAGACATACCGCGCGAATTTATGCGATTAGCATAAATTAAGTTTGCGAAGCAAACGATACTCCTTGGGCTTTGCACAAGGAGGTTCATATTTCCTGCATCGCGAAGCGTGTTGCTGTGAACGGAGTGAACAGTAACAATTTTATCTCAGAGAGATTCCTGGGTTTTAACCAAATCAATACCATTTACTGACAATGTGTGATATAATAGGTCTCATCAATCATCCAAAGGAGAGGCTTATGGATAAATTATATATCGTTATTCCGGCGTACAACGAACAGGATAACATCGAACAGGTCATTAATGACTGGTATCCGGTTATTGAAAAGCATAACGGAGATGGTCAGTCCCGTCTGGTTATCATTGATGACGGAAGTAAAGATTCTACATATGAAAAATTAAAACAATATGCGAAGACACGTCCGTTACTGACTCCTCTGACTAAGCCAAATGGCGGCCATGGAGCAACAGTACTCTACGGATACAAATATGCGTTAAAGAACGATGCGGATTATATTTTTCAGACAGATTCTGACGGACAGACACTTCCTGAGGAATTTGAACCATTCTGGGATCACCGTGAGAAATATGATATGGTGATTGGCTGGAGAAAAGAAAGACAGGACGGTGCTTCCCGGGTATTTGTGACGAAGACATTAAAACTTGTGATCCGTATCTGCTTTGGAGTGACTCTCACAGATGCGAACACACCTTATCGTTTGATGAAAGCGGAGACTATGCGTAAATACATTCGCCTGATACCAAAGAATTTTAACCTGTCCAATGTCCTTCTGGCAGTTATTTACAAGAAAAAGGGCTGTACGATTAAATATCTTCCTATCACATTCAGACCGCGTCAGGGTGGGGTAAATTCTATTAATATGAAGAAAATCTGCAAGATCGGCAAACAGGCAGTGATAGACTTCATGAAATTAAATAAAATCATTCGTAATACATAATAGAAAAAATACATTTTTGCTGTTCACCTGTGGTAGCTATAGGGTGGACAGCATTTTTATATTTATCTTTTATATCATAGGTAGTTACTTTATAATATTTCTATGATAATGATAAAATGCACTCGTGCAAGACTCTTTCTTGCCTCGAAATATTCAGATAAATGTCGAATTATATAATGAAATGTCGGACGAATTTCGTTGACTTTTTTGAAAAATGAAATTACAATGATGGACGTAACAGGACAAAACACAACACTATATGACACAAAATGATACAAAATAAAACGAGAATCAAAAAAGCAGGTCTTCTGATAAGACTTACCTGATTCGGTCAATCATGAAAGATAGTAGGGAGAAAAGTATAAGATGAACAAAACGAATGAATTATGTGAAATGGAATTAACAGCTGATACCGAGGAAAGACTGTCTGTTTTAAAAAAGAAACTGGGCGCAACAGACAGGTATATTCAGCAGGACAACAGAGATCTTGCAGAACTGGAAAGCAGATATGAGAAACTGGATATATCATATCCTGTAAGAAGATTTCTGGATGATTATATTGCATGTATGCAGACGAAATACGAGCGTCTTGCAGATCTGTGTTATCTGGCAGGGGTAAAAGAGGCCATGGATACTGCTGTTGCAGAGAATGAATAAAGTGTATTAAAAAAGAAATCTCTTGTTTTATTTGTCGAAATAGGATATTGTAAATATAAAAAGAAAATTCTTTTAAATATAATCTTATAAATGTGGGATTTTCAGGGCAGATAAGGAGAGATGAGAAGATGCATAAGAGGAATAAATTTATAAGCCTGGGACTTAGCTTTATACTGGCGGCGATGCCCGTATCATCTGTGGCGGCAGCTGAATTTTCAGACGGTACAGCTTACACATCTGATACAGAATTTGAGGATGGAACAGAAGGTAATGTGGAAGGTGATACAGAGATTACGGCAGAAGAACCGTCGGATGAGGAGGCCTCTTTCAAGGAGAACATGATTCCTGACGCGGATGACACGACAGATAATGAGAAACTCCTTGAAGAGTATCTGAATCGTATCCTCTATGAACAGGATCTGTCTACACAGCCTGGAACTTCTGTGGCAGAGAGTGTGCTAAGTGGTGTGCAGCAGGCATTGTATGAAGAACTTAAGAGTAAGATTACGACAGTAGCATCGAAGGGTGGCTCTACGAAATTTAGTATCAGTGCAGATCTTGGACTGACCTGGCAGACTACAGCAAGGGGAAAAGCACTTGACAAAGAAGTATCTTCGCATTTTGATGCACTAAACACTTCAAAAATCATTGACTGTTTGTTAGTAGACTGTCCATATGAACTATACTGGTATGAAAAGACGGCATCCACCACATGGGAATATGGATACACGACGACTACAACAGGAAACAAAACAACTGTAAGGATCAAAAATATTTCTGTAAACATGCCGGTGTGCAACAGTTATGCTTCAGGAAGATATAAAGTAAACGCAAAAATCGTACAGCTTGCAAAGCAGGCAGCAGCCAACGCCAGGATGATCGTGCAGAAATTTAGCAGCTATACAGAAACTGAAAAATTAATAGGATATAAAGAAATAATCTGTTATCTTACCTCATACAATGATGAAGCTGTAGAATGGGAAGAATATGGAGATCCATGGCAGCTGATTTATGTGTTTGACGGAGATGACAGTACAAACGTAGTCTGCGAAGGTTATTCCAAAGCATTTCAGTACTTATGTGACCTCAGTGATATTACCTGCTATACAGTGACTGGTACGATGGATGGCGGCACAGGCGCAGGACCTCATATGTGGAATATCGTGGAAAATGACGATAAATACTACATGGCAGATATTACAAACTGCGATGAAGGCACAGTTGGGGAAAATGGCGGTCTGTTTCTGGATACCCCGATCTCCGGAAGCATTTCCAAAGGATATACATATGCAATAGAGAGTACAGACATGCACTATGCATATGACACAGAAACCAAGGCACTATATGGGACAGGAAAGAATTCGGTTCTTCTGATGACACAGGATGCCTATTCTGTAGATGGATTAACTGCGAAACCTGCGAAAACATCGATTACAGGCATATCAAATGCGACAGCCGGTAAACTTGTGCTTACCTGGAAGAAGTCAAAAGGGGCAAAAGGATATGAAATCTACCGTAGGACAGGAACGACAGGTTCTTATGTAAGAGCAGCAGAGATCAAATCCGGCTCAACAGTAAAATACACAAACAAAAAATTGAAAAAAGGACGCACATATTATTACAGAATAAGGTCATATACATATGATAAGAATGGGAAAAAAGTATACAGTGGATGGTCTGCTGTAAAAAGTAAGAAAGTAAAATAAACGCGATCAGTAAATTCTCAATTCCATCACGAAAAATAATATTGAAAGTACTTTCATAAAAACAGAGTATAGAGTTTTAAGGGATTTTCTTGCCATGTATGGAACATCATGATACAATGAGACACGATATGGCAAAGAAAATCCCTTAAATTATAGGAGGAATATTTATAATATGTGTGGAATCGTAGGATTTACAGGTGATCATCAGGCAGCACCAATATTATTATATGGTCTGTCCAGATTGGAATATAGAGGATATGATTCGGCAGGGCTTGCAGTCCGCGATGGTGAAGGCGATACAGCAATCATTAAAGCGAAAGGACGTTTGAAAGTTCTTGCAGACAAGACCAGCGACGGAGAGAGCGTGCCTGGAACATGTGGAATCGGACATACCAGATGGGCAACTCATGGAGAACCGTCTGAGACGAATGCCCATCCGCATATGAGTGATGATGGAAATGTGGTAGCTGTTCATAATGGAATTATCGAGAATTATCAGGAATTGAAAGATAAACTCATCCGCAATGGTTATGAATTCTATTCATCCACAGACACAGAAGTGGCTGTTAAACTGGTGGATTATTATTATAAGAAATATCTCGGAACACCTGTTGATGCCATCAATCATGCAATGGTACGTATCCGCGGCTCTTATGCAATGGCTATCATGTTCAGAGAATATCCGGGAGAAATTTATGTGGCAAGAAAAGACAGCCCGATGATCCTTGGAGTGGAGAATGGTGAATCTTATATTGCATCTGATGTTCCGGCAATTCTGAAATACACCAGAAATGTTTATTATATCGGCAACCTGGAAATGGCACGTGTCAGAAAGGGCGAGATTACTTTCTATAACCTGGATGGTGATGAGATTCAGAAAGAACCAAAAACAATAGAATGGGACGCAGAGGCAGCAGAGAAAGCGGGCTTTGAGCATTTCATGATGAAAGAAATTCACGAACAGCCAAAGGCAGTGCGCGATACATTAAATTCTGTGCTCAAAGATGATCAGATTGACCTTACAGAAGTAGGTCTTACTGAAGAAGACATTCGTACAATCAGCCAGATTTATATCGTAGCATGCGGTTCCGCTTATCATGTAGGAATGGCGGCTCAGTATGTGATTGAAGACCTTGCCAGAATTCCGGTTCGCGTAGAACTTGCATCTGAGTTCCGTTACAGAAATCCAATTCTGGATCCGAACGGACTTGTGGTTATTGTCAGTCAGTCAGGTGAGACAGCAGATAGCCTGGCAGCACTTAGAGAAGCAAAACAGAGAGGCATCCGTACTCTTGGAATCGTTAATGTGGTAGGATCTTCCATTGCCAGAGAGGCGGATAATGTATTCTATACATTGGCTGGACCGGAGATTTCCGTGGCAACAACAAAAGCATACAGTACCCAGCTTATCGCATCTTACGCATTGGCAGTACAGTTTGCCAAGGTCAGAGAGCAGATTACAGAGGAGAAATACCAGGAACTTATCGCAGAATTGCAGACACTTCCGGATAAAATTTCCAAGATCATCGAAGATGATAAGGAACGTATCCAGTGGTTTGCCGCTAAACAGGCGAATGCAAAAGACGCCTTCTTCATTGGTCGTGGAATTGACTATGCAATCAGCATGGAAGGAAGCCTAAAGATGAAAGAAGTCAGCTATGTACACACAGAAGCCTACGCAGCCGGCGAACTGAAACATGGAACGATTTCTCTCATTGAAGATGGAACTCTGGTGATCGGTGTTCTCACCCAGAATCATCTCTATGAAAAAACAGTCTCCAATATGGTAGAGTGCAAGAGTCGTGGTGCATACCTGATGGGACTTACCACATACGGCCACTACAATATAGAAGACACTGCAGACTTCACAGTCTACATCCCGAAAACAGATCCGCACTTTGCAACATCACTTGCGGTTATTCCGTTACAGCTGTTAGGATATTATGTCAGTGTAGCTAAGGGCCTGGATGTGGATAAACCGAGGAACTTGGCTAAGAGTGTAACTGTAGAATAGTAAATATAAGTATATAGTGTTGCTTTACACTAAAATGGTTTCATGTTATCATTATCTAAATTGAAAGATTTGATAGTATGAAGCCATTTTTATAATGTTGTTAGATAATACAGGAAGCGAAAAGATATTTGATAAACGCAAAGAAACTCTTTAGAGATGGTGGGTTGAATTTCAAAGTAATGTGTTTTACAAAAATAAAGCATAAAGAAAATGGAGTGACTAAGTTTGAATGATAAAATAGTTGTCTGTTTAGGTAAGGGCGGACAGAGAGAAATGGCAGAGTCTTTTGCTAGAAAAAATAATGTGCCAATCGTGGAGAAACCGGGAGAGCATCTGACGGTAATGTTTGATGCCAAGGGTGTATCTCTGACAGGATATGGCCTGACTTATCAGGGAGATTTTGAGAATATGCTCCACAGAGTTACAAATGGAAGACTTTCTCATGAAATGCTGGTGCGTGCAGCTAAGTCTGACGGAGAGAATCTGAAGGCAATTGATGCTACCGCTGGCATGGGAGAGGATGGTTTTCTTTTGGCAGCGTATGGATATGAGGTGACATTGTATGAACAGAATCCGGTGATTGCCGCTCTTTTGAAGGATGCACTCCGCCGGGCAAAAAAGCACCCGGTATTAAAAGATATTGCAGCCAGAATGAAACTGGTAGAAGGTGACAGTGTAGAATGTCTGGCGAAACTTATGGATCCGGTTGATGTGATTTATCTGGATCCCATGTTCCCAGAAAGACAGAAGTCCGGTCTGATCAACAAAAAGCTTCAGTTAATCCAGAAACTGGAACCTCCGTGTTCAGAAGAAAAAGATCTCTTTGATGCAGCTATCAAAGCCAGCCCATCCAAGATTATTGTAAAGCGTCCATTGAAAAGTGTACATCTTGATGGCCGGGAACCATCATACATACTAAAGGGGAAAGCAATCCGCTATGACTGCTATGTAATATAAAAAGTATTGCTATTCACACATGTGAACAGTAATAGAACAGAAATGATAACATTTTATGACAAAATCTTTACGAAAAAATGGTTTCATGTTATTATTATCTCATATGAGTTAAGAATAATGGCATGAAGCCATTTTTAATTGAGAGGTAATCAGATGAAGAAAAAGTTATTCAATAAGCGGGGATGCAGGGGTAAAAAGCTGGCAATTGGTTTTATGGCAATATTTCTGTGCGGAATGCAGCCGGCACAGTCAGTTATGGCAACGATGCACTATGACAGAAGACAGACAGTTGCTTCAGAGCAATTTGAATCTTCTGTAGAAACATTCAGTGCAGCTTCTGCAGCAAGAGCAACGGTAAATAAGAATGCATGGAAGAAAATCAATGGTGTCTGCTATAACGGAAGCGGCAAGCCTATTCCAGGTGCGATTACCAGAGGAATTGATGTATCAGAGTGGCAGGGAACAATCAACTGGGAAAAAGTTAAGAGTTCTGATGTTGATTATGCGTTTGTACGCATTTCCTATGGGCTGAATTATATGGATAAAAAATATGATTATAACATGAAGCAGGCGGAGCTTGCCGGTGTGCCTGTAGGAACTTATGTATATAGTACGGCGAAGAATACAGCAGGGGCGTTAAAAGAGGCACAGCTGGCTATCAATAAGATGAAGGGGTATAAAGTTTCCTATCCTGTAGCTTATGATCTGGAAGATTCGAAAATTCAGAAACTGTCAAAAAAGACTGTATCCGAAATGGCTCTGGCTTTTTGCAATGAAGTCCGTCGCGCCGGTTATTATCCGATTATCTACTGTAATACATACTGGTATGATAATTTTATAGACTGGAGTATGCTTTCTGGCCTTGACGTGTGGATCGCCAGATATGGCGATACGATTCAGGCACCGGATAAAGCAAAATATTCCTATACCATCTGGCAGTCTACCGATGGAAATACAGAAAGTGGTTTGAATCCTACGAAAGGACTGATTGCGGGAATACCGTCCTGGAATGATTCTGATATTGATTTTGGATATGTGGATTATACGAAGAAAATAACACCAAGATGGGAGCCTGTGGCTTCATATGTTCCGGCAGATAGAGCGAATACCGGATCTTATGAAAATCAGGCAAAAAATGGCTGGGTAGAAGAGGATGGAAGTACTTTTTACTATGTAAATGGCCAGAAAGCAGCCGGATGGAAAGAAATAGACAATAAGAAATACTATTTTGATCCGGATACAGGAAGCCTCTATAAGGATAAGCTTTTTAAGGATGACGGGCAGGTCTATTATGTAGACAGTGACGGAGTCATGTATGCCAATAAATGGCTGACAGATTATAAAGGGAAAACGTATTACTTTAAATCTGATGGTGCCGCTTATAAGGGAATGAAACGCGTAGATGGAAAATATTACTGGTTCCATACCACACAGGGATATATATACAAAAACAGAAAAGTGGTCCGAAGTACCGGAGATATTTATTATTTTGGAAGTGATGGAGTACGCTGTGAAGATGGAATGAAACGCGTAACGGAAAATGGCACTTCTCGCACTTATTATTTCCACACAGATGGAAAAGCACATAAAGGCTGGCTGACATATAAAGGTAAAAAATATTATTTTTATAAAGGAAACAGTAAAATATTATCAGGAACCAGAGCAGAGAATATTACTCTGACCAGCTCAAATAATATTGTTTCTGTCTTTGATAAAAACGGAGTATGCACAAAACAGTACAAAAAATAAATTAGCTGGTATGTGTCTTTTTCCATTCATTTATAAATTCTATCTGTTCCTGATCGGAGATTTCCTGTGATGCTGCGTCGTTTCCGGCGGCTACACAGCATAGGAGAATGAAAGTCTGACAGAGAAGAAAGACCAGAATAAATAATAACGTAATCATAAGCTGCCTCCTGTTATATGCGAGAGATACTGACTTTTGGTATAGACTTTATGAATATACCAAAAGTCTTTGCATATTTTGAGAGTTTTATACATTTTATTCAAAAAAAGCAGAAAAATACCAGATGCTAATGAGAAATGTAAAGGGATTGTCAGGAATACTTGTAAATAATAATTGTTGGAAACACGAAGACAAGTTTTCGGGAATAATTTAAAGTAAGACTGGGCTTATAATATTTCAATGAAATGACGTTAGGGTCAAAAGTCTTATCGTGCAGGCGCGAATGACTTTCTGACTTTTTGCTCCTGATATCATAAAATGTTATAAGTGGATTGAGGAGTTGTTTATGATAAATTCAGATGATTCCGGCTATTCAGGAAAGGGCATTGGTGTCTGTGTGCTGGATACCGGGATTTATTCTCATATAGATTTTACAGGGCGGATACGGGCATTTCATGACTTCATCGGACACCGTATCCAGCCGTATGATGATAATTCTCATGGAACCCATGTATGTGGTATCATAGGCGGTGACGGAAGAGCTTCACAGGGGCGTATCAGGGGAGTTGCACCTGGCTGTGAACTGATTGTGCTGAAAGTTCTGGACCGTATGGGAAACGGAAGAAAAGAGGATGTGCTGAGGGCTTTTCAGTGGATTTTGGAGAACCGGCGGTATTATGGAATCCGTGTGGTCAATATTTCTGTCGGAACGACTTGTCGAACATTTGAGGATCATAAGGTTTTGATTGATGGAGTAGAGCGGTTATGGGATGAAGGACTGGTTGTAGTGGCCGCAGCAGGAAATCAGGGACCTGGTCCGGGAAGCGTGACGGCGCCCGGAAGCAGCCGTAAGATCATTACCGTAGGCTCCAGTGATCTTCTCACGGGGCGGACTGCCATATCAGGAAGAGGACCGACTTTTGAATGTATCTGCAAGCCTGATCTGGTTGCTCCGGGAAATCATATACTTTCCTGTGCTTCGGGACCGGATAACGGATATGGAGTTAAGAGTGGCACATCCATGTCCACACCTCTGGTTTCCGGCGCGGCAGCACTGATGTTAGAAAAAAATCCGGAGCTGACAAATGTTCAGATTAAGATGAAATTAAAAGAATGTGCCAGAGATCTGGGACTGCCTAAAAATCAGCAGGGTTGGGGAGAATTGGATTTGGGACATCTTATGCGATCAGTATGAATTAATTGTACAATTGCAGAAATACCACTTTACCATACAAAAGCATTGACGAATGGTCGGATTTCGGCTATTATGATAGTTAATTGATTATCAAAGGTGCTGGACACACAGTGAACAGTAAAATTATCAAAGCCAAAGAGGAGGACTAACATGAAAAAAATTCAGATGCAGACACCACTTGTGGAAATGGATGGAGATGAGATGACCAGAATTCTCTGGAAGATTATTAAAGATGAACTTATTCTCCCATATATTGATTTGAATACTGAGTATTATGATCTTGGCCTGGAATACAGAAATGAAACTGATGACCAGGTAACTGTTGACGCAGCAGAAGCTACCAAGAAGTACGGTGTTGCAGTTAAGTGTGCAACGATTACTCCGAATAAGGCGAGAATGGAAGAGTACACCTTAAAGAAAATGTACAAAAGCCCGAATGGAACGATTCGTGCGATTCTTGATGGAACCGTATTTCGTGCTCCGATTGTTGTAAAGGGTATCGAGCCATGTGTTAAGAACTGGAAGAAACCGATCACGATCGCACGTCATGCATACGGTGATGTGTATAAGAATACAGAGATGTACATTGATGGACCAGGAGATGCTTATCTGGTATTTGAAGGTGCTGACGGACAACAGAGAAAAGAATTGATTCATCACTATGAAGGTCCGGGGGTTCTTCAGGGTATGCACAATCTGGATAATTCTATCACAAGTTTTGCAAGATGTTGCTTTAATTATGCGCTTGATACGAAACAGAATCTGTGGCTTGGCGGCAAGGATACGATTTCCAAGATTTATGACGGACGTTTCAAAGAAATTTTTGCAACGATCTATGAGAATGAATTCAAGGATAAATTCGAGGCAGCAGGCATTGAATACTTCTACAGTCTGATCGATGATATTGTAGCCCGCGTTATGAAAGCGGAAGGTGGATTTATCTGGGCGTGCAAGAACTATGATGGTGATGTTATGAGTGATATGGTTTCTTCTGCGTTTGGTTCGCTGGCTATGATGACATCTGTTCTGGTATCCCCTCAGGGTTATTATGAATATGAGGCTGCTCACGGAACTGTACAGAGACACTATTATCGTCATCTGAAGGGCGAAGAGACCTCCACAAACTCTGTGGCAACAATTTTTGCATGGACTGGTGCACTGAGAAAAAGAGGCGAATTAGACGGCAATAAAGATCTGATGGAATTCGCAGACAAGCTTGAGAAAGCTACTTTGGAGACGATCGAGAGCGGTAAGATGACAAAAGACCTTGCATTGATTACTTCTCTTGAGAATGTAACCGCGCTGAATAGTAAGGAATTTATTCTTGCAATCAGAGAAAAGCTGGATGAGATTTTATAATTTGTAAATGATTATGTCTCAAAACTGATAGATCGTATTTTATAAGATATATAATAAAAATGGGAGGAACCTGCATTATGCAAGTTCTTCCCATTTTTCATATAATCCCTCAAGTTCTTCGGTAATTGCGGCCTTCTCTTTGCTGAGTTTTGCACATTCTGCTACGTTGGTGCAGATATCCGGGAGAACCATGGTTTCGTCGATTTTTTTGTCTCTTGTTTCAAGTTCTTCAATGCGGGCTTCAACTTTTTTCAATTCATTTTCGCGTTTTCTTTGGCGTGCCTGTTCTTCTTTCTGTTGTTGCCAGGAGAGTTTATTGTCAGATGCCTGTTTGGCTTCTGCGATTGCCTGGGCGGCAGCGGGTGCATATTTTTCAGTCAGTTCTTCTTTCTTTTCCAGATAATAATCATAGTCTCCGATATAATTTACGACTGCCTGGTTAGTCAGATCCAGAATTCTGGTAGCTGTCTGATTGATGAAATATCGATCGTGGGAGACATAGAACACGGTTCCGGTATAGCTGTTTAATGCCTCTTCCAGGATTTCCTTGGATGCGATATCAAGATGGTTGGTAGGCTCATCGAGAATCAGAAAGTTTGCCTCTGAAAGCATCAGCTTGGCGAGAGATACACGGCCTCTTTCTCCACCGGAGAGGGCAGAGATGAGCTTAAATACATCGTCTCCTGTGAACAGGAAAGCAGCGAGCATATTTCGAATCTCTGTTTCTGTAAGAGTAGGATAAGCATCAGAAATTTCTTCAAAGATAGTTTTCTCCATATGCAGTACGTGATGTTCCTGATCGTAATAGCCAATCTGAACTTTAGAACCAAGACTGAATCTGCCGCCGTCTGCATCAATCAGTCCATTGATGATCTTTAACATGGTAGTCTTACCGGTTCCGTTATTACCAATCAGAGCTACACGTTCTCCACGTTTGATCTCAAAAGAGATATCGCTGAACAGTGTCTGCCCTGGGAAAGATTTGGAAAGGTTCTCTACAGTGAGAACGTCGTTTCCGCTGATAAATCTTGGTTCCAGTGAGATTCGCATCTGGTTCTGGATTTCCTGTGGCTTATCGATACGCTGAATCTTATCCAGCATTTTTTCACGGCTCTCCGCGCGCTTAATTGACTTCTCACGGTTAAAGGATTTCAGTTTGGCAATAACAGCCTCCTGATGTTTGATATCACGCTGCTGGTTAAGATAAGCTTTATACTGCGCGTCACGAAGCTGTGCTTTTTTGAGTGCATAGGCGGAGTAATTTCCACTGTACATACGCATAGTGCCGGCTTCAATTTCCACTACCTTAGTGACTACCTTGTCAAGAAAATAACGGTCATGGGATACAATAAATACAGCTCCCGGATAGTTGAGCAGATAAGTTTCCAGCCAGGAAATACTCTCCATATCAAGGTGGTTGGTAGGCTCATCCAGCAGAAGGATATCCGGGCTGGAGAGAAGCAGTTTACCGAGAGCAACACGTGTTTTCTGACCTCCGGAGAGAGTTTCAATCTGGCGTTCGAAATCATCTTCGGTAAAGCCAAGACCTTTTAATACGCCCATGATCTCGCTTTTGTATGCGTATCCGTTTTCCAATTCAAACTGGTGGCTCAGTCTCGTATAAGTATTCATCAGACTGTCCAGAGCATCACCTGTGGTTGTTTTCATCTCCTGTTCCAGAGAACGCAGGCGATTCTCCATATCAATGATGTGCTGCTTGGTAGAAATCAGCTCCTCATAAATCGTGTGGTGTCCATGGATATCCTGGTACTGGGCGAGATATCCGATATTTTTATCTTTGGCAAGGACTACGTTTCCCGAATCAGGTGAGAGCTCGTGCATGATGATACGCAGCAGGGTAGTTTTACCGGCACCATTATTGCCAATCAGAGCTGCTTTTTCACGGTCTTCTATATGGAAACTGGCGTCTTGAAGGATGACTTTTTCGCCAAAAGATTTACAGATATTCTGACATGATAAAATCATAAGAATTCCTCCATTTATAATTTGTCCGCGTACTATTATAATCGAAAAAAGTTGTTTTTGAAAGTATTTTAAATGAATTTATCTATTTCTACAAAGATATTCGTTGCTTAGTAGTGCAATCCCAATTTGTTCCAGACTGCCGGAAATGATAGAAAGTTATAGATAAAAAATAGAAAATACCGTTTTATAAGATAGTTTCTGAGGTAAATTGATAAAAAATGCAGAATTATTTGGTGAAAAAGTACAGAATTAGTTTGACAATAAAATAACATCTGGGTATAATTGACATAGACAAGTTAAGGAGGGAAAATTTGTGGAAGCTAAAGAAATTTCAAAAGCGGTGATTAAACGTCTGCCACGTTATTATCGCTACCTCGGTGAGTTGATGGAGGAGAATGTTGAGCGTATATCTTCCAATGATCTCAGCAAAAAGATGCATGTGACAGCTTCCCAGATTCGTCAGGACTTAAATAATTTCGGCGGTTTTGGTCAGCAGGGTTATGGCTATAATGTACGTTATTTATACACAGAGATCGGCAAGATCCTTGGACTGGATACAGTACATCCGATGATTATTCTTGGTGCCGGTAATCTGGGACAGGCGCTGGCCAATTATGTGGACTTCGAAAAACGTGGTTTTAAACTGGTTGGTATTTTTGATGTAAATCCTGTACTTGAGGGAATTGCGGTGCGCGGAATCGAGATACAGATGTTAAGTGATCTTCCATTTTTTCTGAAGGAGAATGAGGTAGAGATTGCTATTTTGACTCTTCCGAAGAATAAAGCCAAAGAGATGGCGAAGATTTTAATTGATAATGGAATTAAGGCAATCTGGAACTTTGCACACATTGATCTGGATGCTCCGGAGGATGTAATGGTTGAGAATGTACATCTTTCAGAGAGCCTTATGACTCTGTCCTATAACCTGAGTGAATACAGGAAAGAGCACGAAGGCGAGTAGAACATGATGTGGAACACAAGGCTGTGGTCATCTGATCACAGCTTTTCTGAATTTAGCAGGATGATTTTGCTTATTCACAACTACAAAATGAAAGTGGATTTAAAATATCCGTCTGGCCAGAATGGCTGAGAAATTTATTCTGTATAAAATTACGTGGTGGAACAATTTAAATATTTGATGAAATACGAGAACATACGGGGAGGTGAACAGATGAGAGGAGTTGTGACTGCGGCAGAAATGAAGGCGCTGGATGCAAATACGATTGAGAAAGCCGGAATTCCTTCGCTGGTATTGATGGAGCGTGCTGCATTACAGACTGCTACAGAAATCATAAAGCGGGTGAATACGAAGGATAAAGAGAAAATCCTGGTGGTCTGCGGAACCGGGAATAACGGAGGAGACGGACTGGCAATTGCCAGATTACTCCATTTACACGGATTTAAAACGTGGTATTATATTGTTGGAAACGAAGAGAAAATGACAAAAGAAACTTCCAGTCAGCTTCGCACAGCAGAGTATTATCATACTCCACGGGTGCATAACCTGATTCTGAATGAATATACTACTATAGTAGATGCCATTTTTGGAGTTGGACTCAGCAGACCGATAGAGGGAAAATACGGAGAACTTATCAGCGAATTAAATCAGGCATCTGCGTTTAAAGTTGCGGTGGATATTCCTTCCGGGATTGATGCAGACACAGGATTCGAGAAAGGAATCGCTTTCCGGGCCAATCTTACGGTTACATTTGCTTTTCGAAAGAGAGGTCTGTGTTTCTATCCGGGGCGTATGTATGGTGGGGAGATCATTGTGGCGGATATTGGGATTTATTCAATGCCTGATAAGAAAATCCGAATGAATTACCTGGAAAGAGAAGACTTGAAAATGCTTCCGGACAGACTTCCCTATGGGAATAAGGGAACTTTCGGTAAGGTACTTTTGGTTGCAGGTTCTGAAGGAATGTGCGGTGCAGCATATTTAAGTGCCGCAGCTGCACTAAAGTGTTCGGCGGGCATGGTGAAGATCCAGACCGTGGAGGCAAATCGTGTTCCATTACAGACACTTCTGCCGGAGGCAATGATAACCTGTGATTTTGATGAGAGTAAAAATGAGAGAATGCTGGAATGGTGTGATGTGCTGGTGATCGGACCGGGGCTGGGAGCAAGTGCACAGAGCAGAGAGCGTGCTCAGTGGTTTCTGTCAAGAGCTGCTATGTGTGGAAAATCAGTTGTTCTGGATGCAGATGGATTGAATCTTCTGGCACTTCATGAGGACTGGAAGAGGTTTATCGGAGAGAATGTGATCGTCACGCCGCATATTGGCGAGATGAGCCGCCTGTGTGGAAAAAGTATTGGTGATATTCAGGATTGTCTGGTTCAGACAGCATTTGATTATGCAAAGGAAACAAAAGCAGTCTGTGTTTTGAAAGATGCATGTACTGTAGTGTCAGGTGCGTCAGAAGAGAGGTATCTGAATATTTCCGGAAACGCAGGAATGGCAACAGCTGGCAGTGGTGATGTACTAAGCGGCGTGATCGCAGGTGTGCTTTGTATGTATCTGAAAGCAGAAAGGAAGCCATCCATGGCGATGATGGCAGCCCTTGGTGTATATGTTCATGGGCTTGCCGGTGATCTGGCGGCTGAAACAGTAGGCCAGCGGGGTATGACAGCAGGAGACATTATCCGGTTTTTGCCGGAAATATTAAAATAAAGAATAACTGGTCGTAACAACGTGTGAATCGTTTATGAGCAGTTATGGCAGAGGACGAATTATTATGGAGAAAAATAACAGAGTGAAAGCAGTGATTTCTCTGGATGCCGTAGAACAGAATTTCAGGGAAATGAGAAAGAATATTGCAGAGGATACGAAGATGATCGCAGTGGTTAAGGCGGATGCTTATGGCCATGGTGCGGTACCAATCGCACATCTGATAGAGAATCATGATTATATCTGGGGATTTGCGGCTGCAACGGCAGAAGAGGCTGTTCATCTTCGTCAGGCCGGTATTACAAAACCAATTCTGATTCTTGGAATTGTATTTGATGAATACTTTCCTGAACTTGTTCAGTATGACATTCGTCCTGCTGTATGCGAGTATGATGAGGCGAAGAAACTCTCTGATGAAGCTGTTTTACAGAATAAGACGGTACATATTCATATTGCGCTGGATACAGGTATGACCAGAATTGGTTATGCGGATATACCAGAGAGTGTGGAGGAAATCAAAAAGATCGCTGAACTTCCGAATCTTGAGATAGAGGGGATGTTTACTCACTTTGCGAGAGCGGATGAGTATGACAGAAGCCCGGCGATGGTTCAGCTTGAACGATATCAGGATTTTTCGAAACGTGTAGAGGAAGCCGGAGTGGATATTCCGCTGCATCACTGCTCTAACAGTGCCGGCATTATTCGTGTACCGGAGGCGAATTTGAGTATCGTTCGCGCCGGAATTACTATTTATGGAATTTATCCTTCTTCGGAGGTGGAGAGAGACATCGTGAAGCTTGCACCTGTAATGGAACTGAAAAGTCATATTACATATGTAAAAGATGTTCCGGCAGGTGCTGCGATCAGCTATGGAGGCACCTATGTGGCAGATAAGAAGAAACGTGTAGCTACGATTCCGGTAGGCTATGCAGATGGATACCCAAGACAGCTTTCTAATAAAGGATGGGTTCTGATACATGGAAAAAAAGCCCCGATCCTTGGAAGAGTCTGTATGGATCAGTTTATGGCAGATGTGACAGAAATCGACAATGTAAAGAAGGGTGATGAAGTAACTCTTCTTGGCAGAGATGGGGATGAATTTATCAGTATAGAAGAGATGGGGGATCTTTGCGGCAGGTTTTCTTATGAATTTGCCTGTGATATCAGCCCACGTGTGCCAAGAGTTTATATAAAAGACGGCAAAGAAGCTGAAGTATGGTATCAGGGACAAAAGGTTTTCTGAACCTGAGTTGATGCCATGGATTACTTTTGTACGCAGATAATGCGGCAGAACTATAAATGACAGAGTAAACTGCAATTTTGTAACTGTTCATCAGCAGGTTATCCATTACTATAACAATAATCAGAAGATTTATTGATACATAAGGGAACTGAATAGTTACGGTTATTTTATATACCACGCATGTATACACAAGAAAAAGATGGAAATACTTAATTCTAAAACAAGGTTTTTATGAAACCAGAAAGAATCGGAGTGTGAATTGTGTGGTAATTAAAAGAGGGGATATATTTTATGCGGATCTTCGTCCGGTAGTGGGGAGCGAGCAGGGAGGGATTCGTCCGGTTCTGATTATTCAGAATAATGTTGGCAACAGACACAGCCCTACGGTGATCTGTGCTGCTATTACATCCAAAATGAATAAGGCGAAACTTCCGACACATATTGAAATAGATGCAGGGACTTATGGAATTGAAAAGGATTCTGTAATTTTACTGGAACAACTTCGAACTATAGATAAAAGAAGGCTGAAAGATAAGGTATGCCATCTGGATGAGGCAATGCTTGATAAAGTCAATCACGCACTTGAAATCAGCCTTGAACTTACTTTTTAGAGTCTGTCTGAAAAATATTTCCTGCATCGCGTAGCGTGTTACTGGGCACGGAGTGAACAGTAACTGATTTTTTAAACACGTTCTGATATCTTGACGATTAATTGAGAAAGTGATATATTTTACCAGTAACTACGCGTATTCAATACAGAGGAGACTGATCAATACAATGGAAGATGGCAGTAGTATGCCCATCTGGGGCTTGTTTGTCTTACTATCGTTGCTGTGGCTGAATGGTATCTTTTATGGATTTGCTGCGGCACTGAGAAATATAAGTGAGAATGATACACAGAAGAGAGCAGATGAGGGCGATAAGAAAGCGCAGATGCTTATGGCATTGATCGATAAGCCAACGCAGTTCATCAATGCGATTCCTTTGATCGTAATGGCGTGTGGTATTTGCTTTGGTACGTTCCTTGTTCCATGGGCAGTAGAGGCATTTCACCCGTACATAAAGCATGTACCGGCATTGATCCTGGTGATGGCATTGAGTGTGATTCTGCTTGCGGGAATTGGGATTCTGACTTTTCGCCGGGTTGGTACGTATCATCCGGATACTTATGCGTACAGATATCTGAACCTGGTACATTTCTGGGTGAATCTGCTGAAACCTTTTACGGTATTTATTACCTGGATAGCGAGACTGGCAGCAGTGCCGTTTGGCGTGGAAATAGACCGTAAGGAATCTGCTGTGACAGAGGAAGAGATCATTTCTATCGTAGATGAGGCCCATGAACAGGGTGTCATTGAAGAGAACGAGGCAGAGATGATTCAGAATATCATGTCTTTTAATGAGACAGAAGCGCATGATATTATGACTCACAGAAAGAATGTTGTAGCTTTTGATGAAGAGATTCTGCTTAAAAACATGATCGATACGATGCTGGAGGAGGGAAATTCCCGTTATCCGGTATATGAGGAAAATATTGACAATATTAAGGGAATCGTTCATTATAAAGATGCACTCAAATTCATGACACAGAATCCATGGGCGAAATTTAAACCGCTGAAAGAGCTGCCGGGGATTATCAGGCAGGCTTCGCTCATTCCTGAGACAAGAGGAATCGGAGATCTTTTTCATACCATGCAGGCCAAGAAGATTCATATGGCTGTTGTTGTGGATGAATATGGACAGACAGCAGGTATTGTCACTATGGAGGATATTCTGGAAGAAATCGTCGGGGATATTCTGGATGAATATGATGAAGATGAGATCACGATTCGTGCGCAGAAAGACAACAGTCTGATCGTTGACGGGCTTGCATATCTGGAAGATGTGGAAGAGGAATTGGAGGCTGATTTCGGAGACACAGAGTTTGAAACATTAAATGGTTATCTTACGAATATTCTGGGACATATTCCTACAGACAAGGATATTGATACGACCATAAAAGCGATTGGATACTGTTTTACTATCTTGTCTATCGGCAATAAGACGATCGGCAAGGTCAGGGTAGAACGGGATAAATAAATGCTATTGTCCACAGCGTGGGCAGTAATAAACAAATTATTTTAACAAAAGGAGAAAGAAAGATGTCAGGACATTCAAAATTTGCAAACATTAAACATAAGAAAGAGAAAAACGATGCAAAGAAAGGTAAGATCTTTACAGTAATCGGACGTGAGCTGGTTATGGCTGTTAAAGCAGGTGGTCCGGATCCAAACAACAACAGCAAGCTTCGTGATGTAATCGCAAAGGCAAAAGCTAATAACATGCCAAACGATACAATCGAACGTGGTATCAAGAAAGCAGCAGGTGCTGATTCTGCAGATAGCTATGAGAAAGCTGTATATGAAGGATATGGTCCGAACGGTGTTGCTATCATCGTTGAGACTCTGACAGATAACAAAAACCGTACAGCAGGTAATGTTCGTAACGCATTTACAAAAGGTAACGGAAGCATCGGAACTCAGGGATGTGTATCTTACATGTTCGATCAGAAAGGCCAGATCATCATCGATAAAGAAGAGTGTGAGATGGATGCTGATGAACTGATGATGCTCGCTCTGGATGCAGGTGCAGAGGACTTTAATGAGGAAGAAGACAGCTACGAAGTTCTTACAGCACCGGATGATTTCAGTGCAGTACGTGAAGCTATCGAGAATGCAGGAGCACCAATCGCAGAAGCACAGGTTGCTATGATTCCTCAGACATATGTAGATCTGACAGACGAGCAGGCTCTTAAAGATCTTCAGAGAACACTGGATCTCTTAGATGAAGATGACGATGTAACAGACGTTTGGACAAACTGGAACGAATGATTTAACCAGATTAGGTAAGCAGCGAAAGCGGATTGTGAATATCCGTTTGACAGAAAACAGAATAATATTTTGCAAATGATACATAATACCTCCAGGAGAATAATCTTGGAGGTATTTTTATGCGTGATATTATGATGAATAAAAGAAACCCGGAAATGCAGGATGGAGAAATGGACGTTCTGGAACAGTATGCAGAAATGTGCAGATATCAGAATAAACAGAGAGGGAAATCAGAAGAGGATTCACTTGTGAATGAAGAGGAAAACGAAAACGGTGAAAATAAATCAAAAACAGAGAATGCGGAAAAAGAGAAGAATTTAGAAAAAGAAGACACACAGAACGAACAGATCAAAGAGATGGGACAGGTGGTTCTGGATAGCAATTCCAGAAAACATAAAGTGGAACTTCTGACGATCATCGGAGAAGTGGAGGGGCATGAATCTGCACCATCCCATTCAAAGACAACCAAGTATGAGCATGTACTGCCGAAGCTTGCGATTATCGAGGATGATGAAGAGATAGAAGGATTGTTAATTCTGTTAAATACGGTAGGAGGAGATGTGGAGGCAGGGCTTGCCATTGCAGAAATGATTGCATCGCTGAGCATTCCTACGGTATCTCTGGTTCTTGGCGGAGGCCATTCGATTGGTGTTCCGATGGCTGTTTCGGCGGACTATTCTTTTGTAGTGCCAAGTGCGACCATGGTGATTCACCCGGTGCGTTCCAGCGGGATGTTTATTGGTGTAGCACAGACCTACCGGAATATGGAAAAAATCCAGGACCGTATTACAACATTTATTTCCGAACATTCCAAAGCATCCCAGCAGCGCTTGGAAGAACTGATGCTGGACACAACTCAGCTAGTGAAAGATGTGGGAACCATGCTGGAGGGAAAGGAAGCGGTAAAGGAAGGCTTGATTGATGAAGTTGGAGGAATTAAAGAAGCGCTGGCAAAATTATATGAACTGATAGAAAAAAATGATTACAAATAAACTGTTGGAATAAAATACGATATTGTAAATGGAATTACTATGATATAGTCCGAAAATATTGTTTAATATAAAAATGAAATCAGTTGTTGAGACAATAGAGAGAATTTGACCGCAAAAGATAAAAATTTCTTGCCCGTATTATAAATCAACCCTTGCCATATGTCAGATTTTGGCGTATTATTATTAGAGGTTTATTATTTGCGAGGAGGAAAACCATGTATAAGATTTTAAAAGCTGAGACACTGGCAGCTAAGATCCATCTTATGGTTGTACACGCACCACGTGTTGCAAGCCATTGTCAGCCAGGACAATTTATTATTGTGAAGATGGACGAGAAGGGCGAGAGAATCCCGCTTACTATCTGTGACTATGACCGCGAAGAGGGAACAATTACAATTGTATTCCAGGAAATCGGTGCATCCACTATTAAGATGTCTGAATTAAAAGCAGGAGATTCTTTCCGTGATTTCGTAGGTCCTCTTGGATGTCCGTCCGAATTTGTTCACGAAGATATTGAAGAATTAAAGAAGAAGAAAATGGTATTTGTTGCCGGCGGTGTTGGTACAGCACCTGTTTATCCACAGGTTAAATGGCTGCATGAACACGGTATCACAGCAGATGTTATCCTTGGCTCCAAGACAAAGGATATGGTTATCCTTGAGAAGGAACTTGGTGAAGTTTCCAATCTGTATGTTACAACAGATGATGGTTCCTATGGACGTTCCGGTATGGTTACCAAGACTCTTGAGGATCTGGTAACAAATGAAGGCAAACACTATGATGTCTGTGTAGCGATTGGACCGATGATCATGATGAAATTTGTCTGTCTTCTTACCAAGAAGCTTGGCATTCATACAATTGTCAGCATGAACCCTATCATGGTTGACGGAACAGGTATGTGCGGAGCATGCCGTCTCCAGGTTGGCGATGAGATTAAATTTGCATGTGTAGACGGACCGGAGTTCGACGGACATCTCGTTGATTTCGACCAGGCTATGAAGAGAAGCCAGATGTATAAGACTGAAGAGGGACGTGCATTACTGAAACTTCAGGAAGGTGATACCCATCATGGCGGATGCGGACATTGTGGAGGTGACAAGTAATGGCAGATGCAAAGATGTTAAAGAAAGTTCCTGTAAGAGAACAGGATCCGAAGGTACGTGCAACAAACTTTGAAGAAGTTTGTCTTGGATACAATCAGGAAGAAGCAATGGAAGAAGCACAGAGATGTTTAGGCTGTAAGAAACCGAAATGTGTGGAAGGTTGCCCGGTATCCATCAATATTCCTGGATTTATTGAGCAGATCAAAGAGGGAAAGATTGAAGAAGCATACAAAGTGATTGGATTATCTTCCGCGCTTCCGGCTATCTGCGGACGTGTATGTCCTCAGGAATCTCAGTGCGAGGGTAAATGTATTCGCGGAATCAAAGGCGAGGCCGTTTCTATCGGTAAACTGGAGAGATTTGTTGCTGACTATGCCCTGGAGCATGACATTAAACCGGCAGGAGCAGAAGTGAAGAACGGACATAAGGTTGCAGTGATCGGTTCCGGTCCTTCCGGACTTACCTGTGCAGGTGACCTTGCGAAAGCAGGATATGATGTAACTGTATTCGAAGCTCTTCATGAACTTGGCGGCGTTCTTGTTTACGGTATTCCGGAATTCCGTCTTCCGAAACAGAAAGTTGTTAAGAAAGAGATTGAGAAAGTTAAAGAATTAGGTGTTAAATTTGAGACTAACGTAGTAATCGGTAAATCCACAACAATCGATCAGCTGATCGAGGATGAAGGATTTGAAGCTGTATTTATCGGATCAGGTGCAGGTCTTCCAATGTTTATGGGCATCCCGGGAGAGAATGCAAGTGGTGTATTTTCTGCTAACGAGTACCTTACAAGAAGCAACCTGATGAAAGCTTTCGATGAGTCTTATGATACACCGATCGCAGCCGGCAAGAAAGTTGCAGTTGTAGGTGGCGGTAACGTTGCTATGGATGCTGCAAGAACAGCTTTAAGACTTGGCGCTGAAGTACATATCGTATACAGAAGAAGTGAAGCAGAGCTTCCTGCACGAGCAGAAGAAGTTCATCACGCTAAAGAAGAAGGAATCATCTTTGATCTTCTTACTAACCCGAAGGAAATCCTTGTTGATGAAAATGGTCATGTAAAAGGTATGAAGGTTGTTAAGATGGAACTTGGTGAGCCGGATGCTTCAGGAAGAAGACGCCCGGTTGAGATTCCAGGATCTGAATATGACATGGATGTAGATACAGTTATCATGTCCCTTGGTACTTCACCAAACCCACTGATCTCTTCCACAACAAAAGGTCTTGAGATTAACAAGAGAAGATGTATCGTTGCCGAAGAAGAAACAGGTAAGACATCCAAAGACGGCGTATATGCCGGTGGTGATGCTGTTACAGGTGCAGCTACAGTTATCCTTGCTATGGGTGCAGGTAAAGCTGGTGCCAGAGGTATCGACGAATATCTTAAAAATAAATAATTGAGAATTTATTAAGAAATTCTCTTGAATGTCCAAACGCAGGGCTCTCTGGCTGGTTTTTCAGTCAGGGGGCTTTTTGGTTGTAAACTATCTTTAAATGTGCTATAATAAATATAATTGTCGGGAAAGAGTTACTGTTTATTTATGCATGTAGTAGCAAAAGACATACAGTATAAATCAGTTGCTGAGAACGGGATAAGCAGCAATGAACAAACTAATCGATGAATAATTAGTGTATCTTCGTATTTGGTGTAAGGAACAGTGTATCTGCGAAATGATGTACTAAGGAACATCGGGAAACGGAAAAAGGATCAGTTTATGATAGTTGTATATTTAATTTTGCTGGCTGTTATTCAGGCAGTGGTGGAATTTCTTCCTGTCAGCAGTATGGGACATCTGTGCGCACTGGAACAGCTTATGGGAATAAATCATGGAACAGGCTTGCTGCTGGAAGCGATACTCCATCTGGGGACTGCTGCTGCAATTATATTTTTGTTTCGGAAAGATTTAAAGAAGATAGCTCTGGAACTTTTGGGAATGTTTATGGATCTTATCGGGAATCTGAATATTTATATCTATAACAAAAGAACCGGTAAGAATCTGAATTATGCAAGAATCGTGACGGGAACATATCGGAAATTAGGGGCACTTCTTGTTATTTCAATGATTCCGACAGCACTTCTGGGATTCACAGGAAGGAGACTGGCGCTTTTGGCGGCTGATTCGCCAATCGTTCCGGGAATTGGATTTTTACTTACGGGAGTACTGCTTCTGGTAACTGATCTGAATAAGTCCGGTGGAAAAAAAGGTCCGAAAGAGGCTTCTTATGACAGCGCCATGTGGATTGGTATCTGTCAGGGACTTGCGGTTTTTCCGGGCATTTCAAGAATGGGACTTACATTATGCGCTGCACTTTTATGTGGATATAATCGTAAATTTGCGGTGCGTTTTTCAGTATTTATGAGCCTTCCTGCAATCGTAGGCGCTTTTTTTACTGAGATAGGAAATTTCGGTGCTTCTGAGATGACAGTTGGACTTGGTTTTGCGTATGTATTTGCAATGGTTATTGCAGGATTTGTGGGATGTCTTGTGATACGAAGTACGGTTGCGATGGTTCAGAATATGAAACTGCGTTATTTTGCATATTATTCATTTGCGGTCGGTATTATTACACTGGCATTGAATTTTGTTCTATAAGGGCCAGTATACTAATAAGGTGATTTCTAGGATATGAGGCCGGGAGTATCGGAGGTTTCAGGTATGTACGGCAAACGAAGGAATTATTCGTGAGAGATATAAAAGAGAATTAAGGAGGGAAGCCTTATAATGGCAGCATCAAAGAGTAAGAATACCGGACGTTCGGGGAAAGGTACAAAAAATACAAGGAATGCGAAAAAGCCGACGGCTATGGAGCAGGAAGTAGGTAAATTTCAGACAGAGATTATAATATTTGTGATCCTGGCAGCATGCGTGATTCTGATGGCAAGCAATTTTGGCGTGGGAGGTTTTGTAGGAGATGCGATCAGTAACTTCTGTTTTGGACTGATGGGCCTGATGGCATATTTATTTCCAATCGTGTTCTTTTTAGAAGCGGCTTTTATTCTGATCAACAGGACGAATCGTCTGGCATATAAGAAACTTGCGGCAGCATTTGTAATGTTTTTATTTATGTGCGGAGCTGCACAGCTTCTTACGGATGGCTATATGAAAAGCACGACTTTGCTGGATTACTTTTCATTAAGCGCGGATTATAAAACTGGAGGCGGACTGATTGGTGGAGCAATCTGTATTTCAATCACATCTGCATTTGGTACGATTGGTGGTTATGTTATCATTATTCTGGCGTTTGTTGTCTGCATGATCATTATTACACAGCGTTCGCTGCTGGATTTTATAACTATGATCGTTATAAAGATATGTGATTTTGTAAAAGAGGGACATACACGATATGTTCAGGGACAGCCTGAGCGTGCGATGCGCAGGGAGGAGCGTGCCCGTGAACGCCAGCTTATGCGTGAAGAAAGACGTGAAGAACGAATCCGCAGACTGGAAGAGGAGATCGGAGATGATGAGATTTCAGATGATGATTTCCTTCTTGATCCGGCTGAAGCGAAAAAAATGAAAAAAGGTGGATTTCTTGAAGGTACCAAACTGACAGGATATCCGGAGGAGAAACCGAAGAAAAAGAAAAAAAGAATCAGTGAAGAAGAAAAGACGGTATCAAGAGCATCGGAAATGTCAGCAGAAGATGCAGGTACTGATACAGCTCATGAGAATATAAATCAGGAGCAGGATGAAACTGCGACAAAATATATGAGTTCCCCGATGAATTTTGAAATTCACAGAGCTGATACTACATCAGATATATACGAAAATGAGAATATTCCTCAGGAAGAAGATTTATTTGCTGAGAAAGAAGAGGCTTACGCAGACACTGTTTCCAGGTCTTCTGAACAAGCGAAAGTGCCGGAGGATGTGCCCCCTTTTCAGGAGGAGAAGGCACCACGGCAGCCTTCGAGGAACCCTAAATCTTCTCAGAAAGAGATCCAGAGCGGAATTGTAAATATTCAGCATGAGATTATCCAGCAGGAAGAAGCCGTAAAAAAAGAATACAAATTTCCTACATTAAATCTTCTTAAAAAAGGAAGCAATAAATCACAGGGAGATTCTGATGCATATCTGCGTAAAACAGCACAGAAGCTTCAGGAAGTATTACATAACTTCGGAGTAAATGTGACAGTGATGAATGTAAGCTGCGGCCCTACGGTTACCCGCTATGAGCTCCAGCCGGAGATGGGAGTGAAGGTCAGCAAGATCGTTGGTCTTGCAGATGACATCAAGCTTAACCTTGCAACTCCTGATATCCGTATTGAGGCACCGATTCCGGGAAAGGCAGCAGTAGGAATTGAGGTTCCGAATAAAGAGAACAGTACGGTTATGCTCAGAGATCTGCTTCAGTCAGAAGAATTCCAGAAAGCGAAATCCAAGCTATCTTTTGCTGTAGGTAAGGATATTGCAGGAAAGACAGTTGTAACGGATATTGCGAAGATGCCGCATCTTCTGATCGCCGGTGCAACAGGTTCCGGTAAATCCGTATGTATCAATACTTTGATCATCAGTATTTTATATAAAGCGAAACCTGAAGAAGTAAAGCTTATTATGATTGACCCTAAAGTAGTAGAACTTAGTGTTTATAATGGAATTCCGCACCTGTTTATTCCGGTCGTAACAGATCCGAAAAAAGCGGCAGGAGCTTTAAACTGGGCGGTACAGGAGATGACAAATCGTTACAATACTTTCGCAGAGTATGGTGTGCGTAATCTGGATGAATATAACAGAAAAGCAGAACAGATCAAGGAGGCAGGAGCGGAAGAAGAACCGGTGAAGATGCCTCAGATCGTAATCATTGTGGACGAGCTTGCAGACCTTATGATGGTTGCACCGGGTGAGGTGGAAGATGCGATCTGCCGTCTGGCTCAGCTTGCGCGTGCTGCCGGTATTCATCTGATCATTGCGACACAGAGACCATCTGTAAACGTTATTACCGGTCTGATCAAGGCGAACATGCCTTCTCGAATTGCTTTTTCTGTATCCTCTGGTGTCGATTCCAGAACAATCCTGGATATGAATGGGGCAGAGAAACTTCTTGGAAAAGGTGATATGCTCTTTTATCCGCAGGGATATCAGAAACCGGCGAGACTTCAGGGAGCGTTTGTTTCTGATGATGAAGTCAGTGCGGTGGTTGAGTTTCTTGCAGATAAGAATCCGGGAGTACAATATAACCAGCAGATTGAGCAGCAGGTGAACTCTCCTGTAACAGCAGCAGGAATGTCTGGTGATGACAGGGATGTACATTTCGAGGAAGCTGGTAAGTTTATCATTGAAAAAGAGAAAGCTTCCATTGGCATGCTTCAGAGAATGTTTAAAATTGGCTTTAATCGTGCTGCCAGAATTATGGATCAGCTTTGCGATGCAGGTGTAGTTGGTCCGGAAGAAGGGACTAAACCGAGAAAAGTTCTTATGTCTATGGAAGAATTTCAGAATTATCTTGAGAACCAGTAAGTGAGGACTGCCTATGAAATGTCCGAAATGTCACAAAGAAGTGGAGAAGGGGTCTTTGTATTGCCCGTATTGTCTTGCAGAGATACCTTGGGTAAAAGAGTTTGATTCTGTAGAAACACTTATGAAGAAAGAACAGCAGAATCGTCCGCCACAGAAGAAATCCAAGTTTAAATATTTTAATAAATTAAAAAAATGGAAGAGAAAAAAACGATATATCAGACATATCAGTAAAAAACAGCTGATATGTCTTGTGGCATTTGCGGCAATATTGCTGGGGGCACTGTGTTATCGGCAGTTACATTCTTTTTCGGCTTTGTATTCCGGCGCAAAGAGGCAGTATGAACAGCAGAATTATGAAAGGGCATTAAAGATTGCGGAAGATGCCCTTGATTTGAAACCGGAAAGTGAGGCTGCAAATCTCTTGTTGGCGAAGAGTATGGAGAAGCTGGGAGACAGGAAATCAGCAATTCTTGTTTTGAAACCTTTTATACGTAATAAAACTGCCGGAGTGTCATTATACAGGGAATATGTGGAGTTTCTTGTACAGAACGGAAATACTGAGGAAGTAAGAAATGTACTGAAACATGCAAGTAAGGAAGTTCAGGATAAATGCAGTGATTATATCTGCGAAACTCCTGTGTCAAATCCTGCGTCGGGTACTTATGCATCGGTACAGACTCTGGAATTGAGGGCAGATCATGCCCGGATTTATTATACTCTGGATGGAAGTGTACCTACAAAAGACAGTGCGTTGTATACAGAGCCGATTACTTTGAGAGAGGGAACGACAGAAGTTAAAGCGATTGGTGTGAATGATAAAGGCATTGAGAGTGATATGATCTACAGAAAATATGTGATTGTTCTGAAGACACCAGATGCACCAGAGGTAACACCAAAGTCCGGCGATTATGATAAGAAAACCAAAATAAAAGTGACTGTGCCGGATGGATGTAAGGCATATTACGCGTTTGATTCTCAGCCGGATATTAACAGTACACTTTATGAACAGCCAATATCCATGCCTGTTGGATATCATAAATTAAATGTGATTCTTGTAGCTGCCAATGGTAAGGTCAGTAAAGTGACTACGATGGAGTATTATCTGCAATATTAGTGGCTTTTGCTTTGAATTAGAATTTGTCGAGTTACTGTTCACGAAGTGGACAGTAACTTTGTTGACACATTAGAAGTAAGGAAGATTAAATAATGGAAATCCGTATTATTACAGTTGGAAAGATTAAAGAGAAATATTTATCCGATGGAATTGCAGAATATGCGAAACGACTCAGCAGGTACTGTAAACTGACTTTTTGTCAGGTAGCCGATGAGAAAACACCTGATAAGGCATCGGAAGCATTAAATATACAGATCAAAGATACAGAGGGAGAGCGTCTGATGAAGCATATCCGGGAACAGGATTATGTGATCGCGCTGGCGATTGATGGAAAAATGCTGGATTCGGTAGAGCTTTCTGAAAAGATTGAAAAACTGGGGGTTTCTGGTATCAGCTCCATTGCTTTTGTAATCGGCGGATCACTGGGATTAAGCGACAGGGTGTTAAAACGTGCGGATTATAAGCTGAGTTTTTCAAAGATGACATTTCCTCATCAGTTGATGCAGATGATTCTTCTGGAACAGATATACAGAAGTTACCGCATCATGAACCATGAGCCATATCACAAATAAATGCGGGATTTCTGCGGATGGTGAATATCTGATAGGATATTATAATGATGTTAAGTTCAAAAGTCTTATCGTGCAAGCACGAACGACTTTCTGATCTTTTGATCCTGACATCTTATAATATGAGTGCTGCACAATACGAATATAAAATGAAAGAAGACAAAAGACATGAACACAGAAAAATTTGAAGAGTTTATTTCGCAATATCCCATTTTTGAATATCGTTTGCTCGATACAAAGGATATCGGAGTAGAAGAGCGCGTGCGTACGATCTGCAGAGAAGAATGTGAGCGTTATGATTCTACCTGGGCCTGTCCGCCGGCAGTGGGTACTTTGCAGGAATGTGAGAAGAAAATAAGAAGTTTTCCACAGGCTGTTTTCTTTTCCAGTGTGGCGGAAGTTTCGGATATTATGAATATGGAAGAAATGTTATCTACCAGACATGCGCACGAAGATCTGACCACAGAGGTGGGGAAATACCTGAACAGGGAAGGATATGAGACATATATCCTTTCGACAGAATCCTGCGATATCTGTGAAAAATGCGCATACAAGGAAGGAAAACCCTGCAGGCATCCAGAGCGGATGCATCCATGTCTGGAGAGCCATGGCGTGGTAGTAAATGAGATCGTAGAGCGCGAATCTATGGAATATAATCTTGGAGGAAATACCATTCTGTGGTTTTCTATGGTTCTGTTTCGTTAAACTGGAATTTGTATAATCTCTCTGGCATAGACTGATACTAAAAGCCGGAGGGATTTTTTTATGGGAAAATTGGGACGGTGGAAGGAACAGATGGTATCAGCGTTAGAGATTCCTCCTGATCTGGCATATAGTGAAACGATTATTACTATGACTGGTTCAATGGAAATTCTCATTGAGAATTATAAGTCTATTTCCAGATATACACCTACAGAAATTGTAGTCCGGTCTCTTCGGGGAAAGGTAAGCATCTGTGGAAAAAATCTGGAGATTCTCTGGTATACTTCCAGCGCAATGAAGGTGACCGGGAATATCTCAGGTATTTATCCAAAGAAGCAGATGACATAAAAATCAGGTGGTGGGAATGGAAAAAATCCTGAAATTAATATATGGTTACATAATCATCCTTGTGAGAGGAGAATATCCGGAACGCTTTTTAAATCTCTGCAGAAGCAGAAAGATTTATATGGAGAAAATACAGTACAAAAATAATGATCAGGTTACTGCTCAAATGCGGGCAGGAGATTTCTGGCGCTTAAGACCGGTTCGGAGTAAAACAGGTGTACATATTCAGATTATACAAAAACGGGGAATGCCCTTCTTTTTTTTCGCAAATAAGAAAAGAAAAGTTTTTTTTGCAGGAATGCTTCTTGGATGTGTTCTGATATTTTTTATGACGGGGAGAATCTGGAATATTCATATAGAGGGAAATGTCCGAAACGGTACAGGAGAGATACTGGATTTCCTTGATGAACAGGGTATCGTTCACGGAATGGCGAAAAAGAAAGTGAATTGTTCTGAGCTTGCGGCAGCAGTACGAAGAAAATTCACAGAAACTACATGGGTATCTGCAAGGATAGAAGGAACCCGTCTGATTCTCGAACTTCAGGAGGGAATTACTGAAAAAGAAGATTCTGCGGATACAAGTCCTTGTGACTTGATCGCAGATAAAGAAGGGATAATTACGGATATGATCGTTCGTTGTGGAGTACCTGTGAAGAACCCCGGGGATGTATGTAAAAAGGGGGAACTTCTGGTATCCGGAGAACTTCATATTATGAATGACAGCCAGGAAATCGTGAGAAATGAATATGTTCATGCAGATGCAGACATTTTTATTTCCAGACAGATTTCATATTATCAGGAATTTTCAATGAAGCATCCGGTGGAAAAACCAGCTGGAAAAATAAAACGTGGATTATACTTTCGCATAGGACAATGGTATCTTGGATTATACGGACCGGTGGTTCAAAGTCAGCGATGTGTTACGGAGGAAGAACCTCTGCATATTACAGAAAATTTTCTGCTGCCTGTATGGATCGGACGGGCAAAAGTTGTAAATTATGAATCAAAAGAAGAAACTTATACGCCGGAAGCGGCCAATGGGGAGGCTGCACAGCAATTACAAAAATACGAGAAAAAACTTCTGGAAGATAATCTGAAGATTTTAAAAACTAATATAACAACCAGAATTACCGGACAGTCTTGCATTACGAGGGGAACCATACAAGTCGTAGAACAGATTGGTAAAGAACAGGTGATAAAGGAGAAAGATACAAAAATCCGGTGAGGGAGTTTGACCTGTAAACAGGATTACTGTTCACTTCGTTCTCAGTAACACGCTTCGCGATGCAGGAAATATGAACCTCCTTGCGCTAAGCTCAAGGAGTATCGTTTGCTTCGCAAACTTAATTTATGCTGATCGCATAAATTCGCGCCGTATGTCTCGGGATTTTGGCATTTTCATGCCAAAACACCTCGCGGGATAGTGTCGTGTGAACAGTAACTAAACAGGTTCTATGCTATATTGACGATAAATGCCGACACAGAAACTTCACAAAATAATAGGTAAATGAGGGAAGTTTTTATTTAAAAACTTGCAAGGAGGTGTTACAATAGACACATCTGGTTCTTTCGCGGGCAACAGCCCAGGCGAATGGTAATCCAGAATTATGTACATGAAAGGACATCACAGGATGGCTGGTAACATTATTGAATTACACATAGAAGTGCCTGCTGATCTGGAATCAAATGTATTTGGCCAGTTTGACGAGCATCTTAAACTGATTGAGAGAACACTGAACGTAACGGTGATTTCCAGAGACGGAATTCTTAAGATACTTGGCAATGAACAGAGCGCATCTTCTGCGAAGAAATTAATAGAAGAGCTTGTGGTGCTTGCAAAGAGAGGCAACACGATCACAAGACAGAACATAAATTATGCTCTTTCTCTGGCAATGGAGCAGAGAAATGAGGTTCTTACTGAGATAGATAAAGATTTTATATGCAATACGATTCAGGGAAGACCTATTAAACCGAAGACACTTGGACAGAAGGATTATGTAGAACAGATTCGTAAGAAGATGATTGTCTTTGGCGTAGGTCCTGCCGGTACAGGTAAAACTTATCTGGCAATGGCGATGGCGGTAACTGCTTTCAGAAACGAGGAGGTCAGCAGAATTATTCTGACACGTCCGGCAATCGAAGCAGGAGAGAAGCTGGGCTTTCTCCCGGGAGATCTTCAGAGCAAGGTCGATCCATACCTGAGACCGCTTTATGATGCATTGTATCAGATCATGGGAGCTGACAGCTTTGCCAGGAATATGGAACGTGGTCTGATTGAAGTAGCACCTCTTGCCTATATGCGAGGACGTACACTTGATAATGCATTTATCATCCTTGATGAGGCGCAGAATACGACTCCTGCACAGATGAAAATGTTCCTGACGCGTATAGGATTCGGTTCTAAAGTAATCATTACAGGAGATGCTTCCCAGAAGGACCTTCCAAGAGATGCTACGTCAGGACTTGATGTAGCAATGAAAGTACTGAAGAAAATAGATGATATTGGTTTTTGTCAGCTTACCAGCAAAGACGTTGTCCGTCATCCGCTGGTACAGCAGATCGTTCAGGCGTATGATGATTATGAAAAGAAACAAAAGCCTGAAAGACCGGCAAGACGCAGAAACGGGGGAAATGAACGATGAATATGCAGATCGATTATGAGACAGACCGGGAACTGGGAATCGATTATGAGACTCTGGCAGTAAAAGTAGCCGATAAGGTTCTTGAAATGGAAGAATGTCCCTATGAGGCGCAGGTGAACCTGGTGCTTACAGATAATGAGGAGATTAAGAGAGTTAACACAGAGTTTCGTGATATTGAGAGGGCGACAGATGTACTTTCTTTTCCCATGATTCCTTTTGAGACACCGGCAGGATATGAAATCGTAGAAGAAGATGAATCCTATTTTGACCTTGACACCGATGAACTCCTTTTGGGAGACATTATGATTTCAGTGGATAAGGTGTTTGCACAGGCAGAGGAATACGGACACAGCGTAACCAGAGAGTTCTGTTTCCTGGTGGCGCACAGTATGCTTCACCTTCTTGGATATGATCATATGACATCTGAAGAAGCGACTGTTATGGAAGCGAAACAGGCAAAAGCGCTGGATGAACTTGGAATTACTCGTTAGAGAGCGTAAAAAATTAAGGTTATATAAATGGAGTAACAAAAGAATGAATTACCGGGAAAGACTTAAGAATAAAAAACGTATTGTAATCAAAATTGGTTCCTCTTCCCTGACACATCCGGAGACAGGCAGACTGAACCTCCGCAAGCTGGAAGTTCTTGCAAGAGAACTCAGTGATCTGCGTAATCAGGGAAAAGATGTAATTCTTGTTTCTTCAGGTGCTATTGCAACAGGTGTTGCCGCACTTGGAATGAAAGAAAAGCCGACGGAACTTAAAGGAAAGCAGGCCTGTGCGGCAGTAGGACAGGCCAGACTGATGATGATCTATCAGAAACTTTTTTCAGAGTATAATCAGCCATCTGCACAGATTCTGATGACCAAAAATACGATGGTAAATAATATCAACAGAAAGAATGCGCAGAATACCTTTAATGAATTGCTGAGTCTGGGAGTTATCCCTATTGTAAATGAGAACGACTCTATTTCTACCTATGAGCTTCAGAACCTGGAGAAATTCGGTGATAATGATACACTGTCGGCAGTGGTTGCAGCTCTTGTTCAGGCTGATCTGCTGATTTTGTTATCTGATATCGACGGACTTTTTACAGATGATCCGAACACAAACCCGAATGCGAAATTTATTGATGTGGTAGAGAACCTGGATGATAAACTGCTCAACATGGGAAAAGGAACTTCAGGAAGTAAGGTAGGAACCGGAGGAATGGCTACAAAGCTGACTGCTGCACAGATTGCATCAGCAGCAGGCGTGGATATGGTAATTGCAAATGGAGCAGATTTCCATATCATCCATAAGATTACAGAAGGACGTAATTACGGCACACTGTTTGTAAGCCAGTCCAAAGAGGAAGTTTACCTGATCGATATTATTGACAGACTGTTGTAAGAGGTCTACAAACAGGATACTTTCTTGTGAAATAAAGAAATTAAATATATAGCTAAGAAATGGAGAAATACTATGGAAGTCGAAAAGATTGACCGTATTAATGCACTTGCACATAAAGCGAAGAGCGTAGGACTTACAGAAGAAGAGAAAAAAGAGAGAGATCTGCTCCGCAAGGAGTATCTGGCATCTGTCCGCATGAATCTGCGTTCTCAGCTTGATAATATTGATGTAAAACAGGAAGATGGAAGTATCGTTAATCTGGGTGAGAGATATGGAATCAAAAAAAGACATTAGAAAGAAAATTTTTGCAGAAAGAAAGCTGCGCAGTGATGAGCAGATAAGAACTATGAGTCTTATAATCACCGAAAGAGTGACAGCGCTTCCTGCATTCAAAAACGCCAGTCAGATTCTGGTATATGCAGATTACAATCATGAAGTTGTAACGGAGTATCTTATAAAAGAGGCATGGAAGGCCGGAAAGGAAGTTGCAGTTCCGAAGGTTGTGGAAAAGGATATGGTATTTTATAAACTGACCGATTTTTCACAGCTTGAACCTGGATACTTTGGGATTCCCGAACCGGCATCGGGGGAGATTGTTGAATGGCCAGAGGCTCTTATGATCATGCCAGGCGTGGCTTTTGACAGAGAGAATCACAGGGTTGGATATGGCGGAGGATTTTATGACCGCTATCTTGAGAAGCATCCGCAGCTTGAGCGGGTTGCTGTCGCATTTTCTTTTCAGATGTTGCCGGAGGTTCCGACAGAACCTACAGATATCTGCCCGCAGATCGTGGTAACAGAAGAGGAAACATGCTATCTTACTGACTGAAAGGAGACCGGGACATGAATGAGATGCTGAATCGCCTTGGCATGAATGCAAAGGCAGCCGAAACAGAAATGAGAAATCTTTCCACAAACAAGAAGAATGAAGTGCTTCTTGCAGTGGCAGACAGACTGGTAAAAGATGCGCAGACATTGATCAGTGCCAATGCACTGGATGTAGAAGAAGGAAAACGTAATCATATGCCAGAGGGACTTATTGACAGACTTCTCCTTACAGAGAGCAGAATTGAAGGAATGGCAGAGGGGCTGCGACAGGTTTCTGCTCTGGAAGATCCGATCGGAGAAGTGCTGGGAATGAAGAAACGTCCGAATGGGTTGCTTATCGGACAGAAAAGAGTACCGCTTGGCGTAATTGGAATTATCTACGAGGCAAGACCAAATGTGACAGCGGATGCATTTGCGTTATGCTTTAAGACAGGCAATGTAGTGATTTTAAAAGGCGGAAGCGATGCAATCCATTCAAATGAGGCAATCGTAAACTGCATCAGAGAAACTCTGAAAGAGCAGGGAGTGACAGAGAATGCAATTCAGCTTATTTCTGACACTTCAAGAGAGACAGCGGCTGAATTTATGAAGATGAATCAATATGTGGATGTGCTTATCCCACGTGGAGGACGAGGCCTGATCAAAGCGGTAGTAGAACAGAGTACCATTCCTGTTATTGAGACAGGTACAGGTAACTGTCATACGTATGTAGATGAGACAGCAGATCTGCAGATGGCGGCAAACATTATTATTAATGCAAAAACTCAGAGAGTTGGTGTATGCAATGCCTGCGAGTCCGTTCTTGTACATAAAGATATCAAAGATGCATTTCTTCCTGTCCTTGCGAAACGCCTTCAGGAGAAACATGTGGAAATCCGTGCAGATGAAGCGGCATATGATCTGATTCCGGGAGCGGTACATGCTACAGAAGAGGATTGGGGAAAGGAATATCTGGATTATATTCTTTCAATCAAAGTGGTTTCTTCTGTGGAAGAGGCAATTGCTCATATTAATAAGTATAATACCAAGCATTCAGAGGCTATTATCACAAATAATTATGAGCATGCACAGAAGTTCCTGGACGAAGTGGATGCGGCAGCGGTTTATGTGAATGCTTCTACACGATTTACGGATGGCTTTGAGTTTGGCTTTGGAGCAGAGATTGGTATCAGTACGCAGAAGCTTCATGCGAGAGGACCGATGGGACTGCAGGCTCTGACCACAACGAAATATATTATTTATGGAAATGGACAGGTGCGTCCATAGCCAACAGCAACATTGATTTTTTCTGAAAGATGTGATATACTTCATCTCAGATTTGGGGTTACCACCTGCTTCCCGGGAGGAAAGAAGGATAGCAGGCAGTAACAGATTTGATTATAAACTCATTCACGGGAGGACATAAAATGAGAAAAAAACAACTTTTTGCTTTATTAATGGCAAGTGCATTGTCCGTGGGAATGGCACCGACAGCCGCATTTGCAGCAGCAGATACAGCAGTGGAAGCAGCAAGTGAGGAAGTTTCCGGAGAACTTGATGCAGCAGATACAGAAGCACCGGCAGAAGATCCAGCAGAGACACCAGACGATGAGGCACCAGCCGATGAAACACCGGCGGAAGATCCGGCAGCAGATCCGACAGAGACACCAGCTGAGGAAACACCGGCAGAGGAAGAAGAAACCCCTGCACAGGATGAAACAGATGCTCAGGCTGCAGAAGCTGATGCTGCGGCAGCAATCGTAGTTGGTGATCAGTCTTATACAACTCTTGCAGATGCGTTTGCAGCAGTACCGGATACAACAGATCTGACAGGCACACCTACTTATGTTAAAGTAAAAGGTGAGATTGAACTGAATGCTACTGTAGATGTTCCGGCTACTAAGAATATTATGCTGGTTGCAGCGGAAGATACTACAATCAAACGTGCAGCAGGATTCACAGGCAGCATGTTTACTGTAAATGGTGGTAATTTGCAGATGGCAGGTGGTTCTGTAACAGATTCCAATGGAACTGCTATCGGATCCGGCAGTCTGACGGTTGATGGATCTGGTGATGGTGTTACTGGTTCTATTGTAGAGGTTGTAAGCGGTAACTATGGATTAACTGATGATGCAGTTCTGACAGGAAATAAAACAACTGGAAATGCCGGTGCGATCAGTAATACAGCCGATGGTAACGTCTATCTTTTAGGTGGTACGATTACAGGAAACTCTGCTACAACAGGCGGAGCAATTTACAGTGAGGGTGCAGTAAGTATACGCGGAACAGTAAGCGTTACAGGAAATACAGTCATTAATTCTACACCGGAAACTGCAAGTAATGTGGTACTTGATAAAAATGGCATTATTAATGTAAATGGTGCAGTTACAGGTTCTACAATTGGATTAGCTGTTCAAGAAGCTGCGGCAGGAAGAACTGTGGTAAAACTTGCAGACGGCGTTACAGATGTAACACTGTCAGATGTTATCTCTCAGATTACATATGAGGGTGATTCTGCTTACAAACTTGCTGATGATGGTACACTTGTAAGCGCGGCAGAACCGACTCCGACACCGGGTGTGGATATGGTTGTAAAAGGAATTGACATGAAATGGACCGGACATAACAGCGTAGAGGTTACTTTCCAGTCCAATGTAAAAGGTACTTACTATATCGAAACAGTAAAACGTGGTGAAAAAGCACCTACAATCGATACATCCAAAAAAGGCAGTGATATCGATGCTGATACGAATGTAACAAAAAAAGTTACCAAACTTCCGGAGCATGAAGTAGATATTTATGTATGTGTTGTAAGTGAAGATAAAAAGCAGCATGCAGCGGCAGTGTTCAAACCAATTGAAGCAGAACGTCCGTCAGCACCTGCAACTCCTACTCCAACTCCGCCTCATACCGCAGTTGTACCGAATGTAAATGAGAGCGTTGTACAGGGATTTGAGAATGCTCTTGTATTCTATCCAAATACATTTTATGATTTCAAGGTAATTGGAGCAGGTACTCAGAACAACAATCCTGGAGAGGGAGATGTAAGATGGGTTCCGGCAGGATGGAGCATGTCTCAGAATCCGTCAACATGGAATACATCATGGAAGATTGGCGCTAAGAATGGTATCTATACAGATGCAGAGAAAGCGTACACAATCTATATTAAATATAATAAACAGGTGTATAGCGGAACTAACTGGGAAGACACAGATGCTTCAGAGATTCTGTCCTATCAGTTTAAGGCAGCTCCTCTGGCTCAGGCAAGTGTGACACCGGGTGCAGACGGCACAAATGGTAATGGAACAACTTCCGGTGATGGAACAACAGACGGAGGAACTACAGATGTAACACCTACCACATATGCTAATGGCACAAACGGTACATCCAAATCCGCAGTATCCACAGGTGATGAATCACCGATCGGAACTATGTTTGCTCTGGCAGCTGCATCTGTTCTTGCTGGTGGATATGTGCTTGTAAGAAGACGTAAGAAAGAAATGTAATATCCAGAGAATTGGTAAGGCATTTCATGGATTCAGATAGTCTGAATAGGAAATACGAAATATATAAATATCCGACAGGAAAAATTTTTAAGAGATAGGTCTTAGGATCTGTCTCTTTTCATATATATAGTATAGAGCGCAATCTTTGCGAATGAAAGGAGGATGGCCGGTATGGCAGCAGAACAGTCGGGTACATATGAGAAACTTTATTATACAATGTGGGAAATCGGACAGAGATATGGAGAGTTTGCACAATTCAGGGTAATCGGAAGAAGTCACGATGACAGGATGATTCCCATGCTGGAAATAGGAAAAGGTGACAGATGTATTTTCTGCCTGAGTGGAATAGAAAGTGGAGATGGCAATCTTCCGGAATACTTGTTATCGAATATAAAAGAGTATTGTGTGGCCTATGAAAGCAACTGGATTATGGGTGAGAGTTATGAAGTTCAAAGACTTCTGGATAAAGTAAGGATCTGTGCTATTCCGATCCTGAATCCTGACAGTTATGAAATCTCAGAGAAAGGATATGGTGCGATCCGAAATCCGATCTACAGACAAATGTTGAAAATGCAGGATAAACCGGTGGATGATTATGAAAGCAATGCCAGGGGGATTGATCTGCGGAGAAATTTCCCTACAAATTATTATCAGCGCAAAAAAATCAATCAGGAACCTGCCAGTGAAAATGAGACCAGGGCGCTGATCAATATTTTTCAGGAATATTCAAGTGAAGGACTTCTTACCTTCAGTTATTCAAGAGGAAAGATCATTTACTGCAGACAGGAGAAAGGATTTGCCTATAATCAAAGAAATTATCGGCTTGCAAGGCATTTGCAGAAATGTTCAGGATACCGTCTGGAAAAAGGAATCGCCGGAGGTGCAATGACGAGAAAAACAGGGACAAAACCAGATATGGGATCACCGGAACAATTTTATGCGGAAGTGATCCGGCAGCCTTCTATGGCGATTGAAATCCCAGATTACCGTAAGGGAGAAATAGAGGAATTAAGAATGATTCCGTTGGAATATATTTATTCGTTAAACAGTGGTGCGTTTGTAAAATAGCGTTTGACATAAGAGGACAAATTTTGTATGATAAAAAGGACGCCCTGAAGATTACTTTTTATAGAAAGATGAGGAATCAAGAGTGAACAATAATACACAGGAAAGTAAAGTACAATTAGAATATATCAATAAATGCACAGAGATCGTTAAAGAAAAATATGAGAAAGAGCCAGCTTTCTTTATTCAGAATGCGGGATGTCAGATGAATTCCCTGCAGACAGAGACAGTAGCCGGAATCGTAAAACGAATGGGCTATAAAGAAGTATTTAAGGAAGAGGATGCAGATGTTGTTATCTATAATACCTGCACAGTCCGTGAGAATGCGAACCTGAAGATTTATGGACATCTTGGACATTTAAAGAGCATTAAGAAAAAGAAACCGGAGATGAAGATCGTATTATTTGGATGCATGATGCAGGAACCGGAAGTTATCGAGAAGATTCACAAGGATTATTCTTTTGTAGATCTGGTTTTCGGTACTCACAATTTCCATAAATTTCCGGAACTTTTTTACAGAAGCTTAAATACAGAAGGACAGATCATTGACGTCTGGAAAGAGTCTGATGAGATCGTAGAGGGAATGCCTGCTGATCGTAAATACTCCTTTAAAACAGGTGTAAATATTATGTTTGGCTGCAATAATTTCTGCAGCTATTGCATCGTGCCGTATGTAAGAGGAAGAGAGAAGAGTCGCGAGCCGGAAGCAATCGTGGAAGAAATCAAAGCACTGGTTGCAGATGGTGTGACAGAAGTAATGCTTCTGGGACAGAATGTTAACTCTTATGGTAAGACGCTGGAGCATCCGGTTACTTTTGCGCAGCTTCTGAAGCAGGTAGAGGCGATTGAGGGATTAAAGAGAATCCGTTTTATGACTTCTCATCCGAAGGATCTTTCTGATGAATTGATCCAGACAATGGCTGAGAGCAAGAAAGTGTGCCACCACCTTCACCTGCCGATGCAGTCTGGAAGCAGCCGTATCTTAAAGATTATGAACCGCCGTTATGACAAAGAGAAATATCTGGAACTTGTAAGCAAAATCCGCAAAGCAGTGCCGGACATTTCCCTGACTACAGATATCATCGTAGGATTCCCGGGAGAAACAGAGGAAGATTTCCAGGATACGTTGGATGTGGTTGAGAAATGCGATTTCGATTCTGCATTCACATTCATCTACTCTAAGAGAAGCGGAACACCTGCAGCAAAAATGGAGAACCAGGTACCTGAAGATGTAGTAAAAGATCGTTTTGACCGTCTTCTTGCACTGGTGCAGGAGAAAGGCCGTAAGGCTTCTTCTCGTTTCGAGGGAACTGTGCAGGAGATTCTTGTAGAAGAAGAGAGCAAAGAAAAAGGGATCTTTACAGGAAGAACAGAATACAATCTTCTCGTTCATTTCCCGGGATGTCAGGATCTGATCGGTAAATATGTGAAAGTAAAACTGGACACCTGCAAGGGATTCTACTATTTCGGAACACTTGTAGACTGATTCCGGCAGAAAAACAGGACTTCTGATAAAGAATAAATAAAATTATAGCACTTGCAGTATGCTATGGAATTGCTATAGATATAGAAGCCCATGCTTAGTGTATCGACAAAATTATTTTAAGAACCGACTTATCGGTACATTAGTAATAATATAGAGGGTGGAAGATAAAGTGAAACAAAATAAATACGAAATAGATATGTGTAACGGAACCATCATGGACAAGCTGATTTCGTTTTCATTGCCTTTAATGCTGTCGGGTATTTTACAGCTGATGTTCAATGCTGTAGATATCGTGGTGGTTGGACGATTCAGTGGAAGTCAGGCACTTGCAGCGGTAGGTTCTACCACTGCACTGATTAATGTGTTTACTAACCTGTTTATCGGAATCTCGCTTGGTGCGAATGTACTTGCTGCCCGTTTTTTTGCAGCCGGTAAAAGCAAAGAGATGTCGGATACGGTTCATACTTCGGTAACTCTGGCGTTGATCAGTGGTGTGGTTATGGCATTTGTTGGACTGATTTTTTCCCGGGGTGCGTTGGAATTAATGGGGACACCTGCGGATGTAATCGGACAGTCAGCTCTGTACATGAAAATTTATTTTCTTGGTATGCCGTTTTTTATGTTATATAATTATGGAGCAGCAATTTTAAGAGCGGTAGGCGATACGAAAAGGCCATTGATTTTCTTAGTTGTTTCAGGAGTTGTGAATGCCATATTAAACATGATACTTGTGATTATATTTCATCTGGATGTGGCAGGAGTTGCCATTGCTACAGTAATTTCCCAGATGATTTCCTGTATTCTGGTAATCAGATGTTTATGTAATTCGCAGACCAGTTACCAGCTGTATTTTTCGAAACTCAGGATTAATAAGGATTATCTGAAACAGATTTTCCAGGTGGGAATTCCAGCGGGAATCCAGAGCACAGTCATTAATTTTTCCAATGCATTGTTGCAGTCTTCTGTAAATTCTTTTGGATCGATTGCCATGGCGGGATATACAGCAGCCAATAATATTTTTGGATTTCTGTATGTAGCTGTGAACTCTGTTACACAGGCATGTATGAGTTTTACCAGTCAGAATTATGGTGTGCGTAAGTTTAAGCGTATGGATAAAGTTCTGATTGACTGCATCATTATTTCCATGGTTACGGCACTTACACTTGGATGCAGTGCCTGTTTCTTCGGACCGGAACTTCTTAAGATTTACACCAAGGACACAGATGTAATACGATGTGGAATGGAAATTCTTTCCTATACCACAGTACCGTATTTCCTTTGCGGAATCATGGATCTGTTTCCGGGAGCTTTACGTGGAATGGGACATTCCGCTGTTCCAATGATCTTGTCTGTAATCGGAACTGTTGGAACCAGAATTGTGTGGATTTTTGGAATCTTTCCACATCACAGATCACTGGCAATTCTGTTTATTTCCTATCCGGTATCCTGGATTTTGACGATCATTATGCAGGTGATTTGCTTCTATTTTGTAAGAAAAAAAGTACATAGAGGATAGTAATAAGAGCTTTTGCAGAAAATGCTGTTGTCAACATAGGCTGGACAGCGTTTCTGTGAAGGCTCTTTTTATAGTTATAAAAAAATCAGAGTTTTATCTGCGGAATATTGCGGTTTGCGCCATTTTCAACAATATGTTTCGAGATGTATGGGATTTATAAAAATATAGTATTGACAAATACCCCATTGGGGTATATAGTAATCATTGTAATGATACCCAGATAGGGTATTTGAAAAGGACAGAGAATAGAATGGAAAAATATATTAGCTAATCCGATATGAATGAGTTGCGAAATATCTATTTACTTTGAAATATTATTTGGTTTATCGATAGGAGGTATACTATATGACAGATACACAAAAGAAAGCCTGTCCCTGCTGTGAGAAGCACACAGACCGTTCCGAAGAGGAACGCAGAAAGCTGATCAATCGTCTCAAACGCGTAGAAGGACAGATTCGTGGAATTATCGGTATGCTGGAGAATGATGCATATTGCAATGATATTCTGATTCAGTCTGCTGCGGTAAATGCGGCAGTAAATGCATTTAACAAAGAACTGCTTGCGAATCATATCCGTACCTGCGTTGCCAGAGATATCCGGGAAGGTAAGGATGAGACAATTGATGAGTTGGTTGCTACTTTGCAGAGGCTTATGAAATAGAGTGACTATTCAGCAGTTTACTAACTGTGAAGATACTGAACAGTTACGAAATAGAAATACGAGGAGGAATGAAGATGGAACAATACAACGTAACCGGGATGAGTTGTGCAGCCTGCAGCAGCAGAGTTGAGAAGGCTGTATCCAAGGTTCCAGGTGTGACATCCTGTTCTGTCAGCCTGCTGACAAACTCCATGGGAGTGGAAGGAACTGCCAGCTCAGGCGAGATCATCAAGGCAGTACAGGATGCAGGATACGGCGCTTCACTAAAAGGAGCTTCCGGAGCACAGATGTCTGCATCAGCAGCGGAAGAAGCACTGGAAGATCATGAAACCCCAATATTAAAGAGAAGATTGATCGCATCAGCAGGTTTCCTGCTTGTGCTGATGTATTTTTCAATGGGACATATGATGTGGGGCTGGCCGCTTCCGGCATGGTTTAATGATAATCATGTCGCAATGGGACTGGTACAGCTCTTACTTGCAGGAATCGTAATGGTTATCAACCAGAAATTTTTTATCAGTGGATTTAAGAGCCTTTGGCACCGCGCTCCAAATATGGATACACTGGTAGCACTCGGTTCAATGGCTTCTTTTGTGTGGAGTGTTTATGCACTCTTTGCCATGACAAGAGCACAGGTAGACGGAGATTCTGCGGCAGTTATGAACTATATGATGGAGTTTTATTTTGAGTCTGCTGCCATGATTCTTACTCTGATCACAGTTGGAAAAATGTTGGAGGCCCGTTCGAAAGGCAAGACAACAGATGCACTCAAGGGTCTTATGAAACTGGCGTCTAAGACAGCAGTAGTTGTGCGTGACGGCCAGGAATCTACAGTACCGATTGAGCAGGTGCGCAAAGGTGATATCTTTGTAGTCCGCCCGGGAGAGAATATTCCGGTGGATGGTGTGATCCTGGAAGGAAACAGTGCAGTAAACGAGTCGGCACTTACCGGCGAGAGCATTCCGGTAGATAAGAATCCGGGAGATGCGGTTTCTGCCGCAACGGTAAATCAGTCAGGATTTATCAGATGTGAGGCAACCCGTGTAGGAGAAGACACTACACTTTCACAGATTATTAAGATGGTCAGTGATGCGGCAGCCACCAAAGCACCAATCGCAAAGATTGCTGACCGCGTTTCGGGAGTTTTTGTTCCGGCAGTTATCAGTATTGCCATTATCACAACGATTATCTGGCTGCTTGTGGGCAGACCATTTGGTTTCGCTCTGGCAAGAGGCATTTCTGTTCTTGTTATCAGTTGTCCATGTGCACTTGGACTTGCCACACCGGTTGCTATCATGGTTGGAAACGGAATGGGTGCAAAGAACGGAATTCTGTTTAAAACAGCAGTTTCTCTGGAAGAAGCAGGAAAGATACAGATTGTTGCATTAGATAAGACAGGAACGATCACAAAAGGTGAACCTCAGGTGACAGATCTGGTTCCGGCAGACGGAATTTCGGAAGAAGAACTTCTTACCTATGCGTATGCACTGGAGAAGAAGAGTGAGCATCCTCTTGCCAAAGCGATTCTTGCAAAGGCAGAGGAAAAACAAATCACAGCCAGAGAAGTTTCTGATTTTCAGGCACTTCCGGGAAATGGACTTCGTGCGGTATTAGATAATGAAGTTCTGACGGGCGGCAGCATGAAATATATCAGCAATCAGATATCCATTGCACCGGAACTGATATTACAGGCTGAAAAGCTGGCAGGAGAAGGAAAAACTCCACTGCTTTTCACAAAAAACAATAAACTGATCGGCATGATCGCAGTAGCTGATGTTATGAAAGAGGATAGTCCTCAGGCAGTAAAAGAGTTACAGAATATGGGAATCCGTGTTGTCATGCTTACGGGTGACAATGAGCGTACTGCAAAGGCAATCGGAGCACAGGCAGGTGTTGATGAAGTAATTGCAGGTGTACTTCCGGATGGCAAAGAGAGTGTAATCCGTTCTCTGAAAGAACAGGGACGTGTTGCTATGGTAGGAGATGGTATCAATGACGCCCCGGCACTTACCAGAGCAGATATCGGAATTGCGATCGGAGCAGGTACAGATGTTGCAATTGACGCAGCAGATGTGGTACTGATGAAGAGCCGGCTCAGTGATGTTCCGGCAGCGATTCGTTTAAGTCGTGCAACACTTAAGAATATCCATGAAAATCTTTTCTGGGCATTTTTCTACAATGTGATAGGTATTCCACTTGCGGCAGGTGTGTGGATTCCGATTTTCGGATGGACACTTAATCCTATGTTTGGTGCGGCGGCAATGAGTCTTTCCAGCTTCTGTGTAGTTACAAATGCACTCAGATTAAATCTGTTTAAAGTGCATGACTCATCGAAAGATAAGAAGATTAAGCAGAATGAATTACGAGCTTCTCATATTGTAGATAGTACAGGAAATCATACAACAGGCAATGCAGCTTCTGATATGGCTGACAATAATATAAACAATAATGAAATTCATGATCATAAAGATCAGGAAAATAAAAAAGAAAACAAGGAGAATAAAGGTATGACAACAATCACAGTAAATGTAACAGGAATGATGTGTGGACACTGCGAAGCACACGTAAACAAAGCAGTGAAAGAAGCGTTCGGTGTAGAAGATGTAATTTCTTCCCACGAAAAAGGAACAACAGTGATCCATGCACCGGAGAAACTGGATGAGGATAAAATCCGCGAAGTGATCAAAGAAGCTGGTTATGAAGTAACCGGTATTACACAGGAATAAATGTGTAAAGGAGAAGCTATGGAAAATCAGAACCAGACACCACACAAAAGACGGGTGCGCTATAAAGGAAAATATCCAAAGAAATTTGAAGAAAAATACAAGGAATTACAGCCGGAGAAATATAAGGATACTATTGAGCATGTGATTCAGAAGGGAAATACTCCTGCCGGGATGCATATTTCCATTATGGTTAAGGAAATCATAGACTTTCTGAATATTCAGCCCGGAGAGGTCGGCTTTGATGCTACATTAGGTTATGGCGGTCATACCAAAGCGATGCTTAAATGTCTGAATGGCAAGGGACATATTTATGCTACAGATGTAGACCCGGAGGAATCTGATAAAACAAAGAAACGTCTTGCAGATCAGGGATTCGGAGAAGATCTTCTCACGGTGAAGCTTCAGAATTTTTGTACGATCGATGAAATTGCAAAGGAAGTGGGAGGATTTGATTTCATTCTTGCAGACCTTGGCGTTTCATCCATGCAGATTGATAATCCGAAAAGAGGATTTTCATTTAAAGTCGATGGACCATTGGACCTTCGTTTGAATCAGGATGCTGGTATCAGTGCAGCAGAACGCCTGGACACCATTACCAGAGATGAGCTGGCAGGAATGCTCTATGAGAATTCTGACGAGCCATACTGTGAAGAGCTTGCCAAAGCGATAACTGATGAAATCCGTAAAGGGAACCGTATTGATACAACCACAAAACTGCGTCAGGTAATTGAAAAAACTCTGGATTTTCTTCCGGAAAAAGAGAAGAAAGATACGATTAAGAAAACTTGTCAGAGAACCTTCCAGGCGCTCCGTATCGACGTGAACCGCGAGTTTGAAGTATTGTATGAATTTATGGAGAAACTGCCGGATGCACTGCGCCCAGGCGGACGTGTAGCTATTCTTACATTCCATTCCGGAGAGGATAAACTTGTAAAGAAAGCTCTCAAAGAAGGATACAAAGCAGGAATTTACTCTGATTATGCAAAAGATGTGATCCGTCCATCTGCTCAGGAATGTGCACAGAATGGAAGAGCCCGCTCTACTAAAATGCGCTGGGCTGTGAAAAACAAATAGCAGATTTTGTATGGCCTGAAAAGTAAATAAGGAATGATACAGAACTGGTTCTGTATATTACAGAGATAATAAAATATAAAAGAAACGGATACCCTGGTGGAAACATCAGGGTATTCTTGTTTCCGGGAACAGGATATCATTGTGACAAGCCTCTTTTGTATTATGGAAAGAAACCAGTAAGGCGTTACTGTTCACTCCGTTCACAGTAACGTAGCCAAAATTCCAGATTGCCTGCGGCAATGGAATTTTGGCTTGTATGTCTCGGGATTTTGGCATATTCATGCCAAAACACCTCGCGGGATAGTGGCGTGTGAACAGTAACAGTAAGGCAACTCAGAAGATAAAGAAAAAATATTATTGTTGTACTGTATGATGAGTAAGTGGTATAATAATACAAGTTTATATTGCAGAAAAAAATGTTGTTCGTGAGAGGCTGAAAATAATGATCGAGTGGAAACAAATGACGATGCAGGAAGCAGAGAATAAAATGGAGGTGCTTCGGGAGATTTTTGATGTAGTCCGTCTCCTGAAAGGGAGTGATCTGCAGACTTCCGGAATGGAAAATAAGCTTGAAGGAGAAAAAAATCTTTGTCAGTGTTATGCTTTCTGGAATAAAGATAAAAGATGTGAAAATTGCATTTCCCTTAAAGCGCTGAATGAAAAGAAACAGACATCCAAAATTGAATTTCTTGATTCTGATATGTATCAGGTATTTGCAAGGTATCTGGAGATTGACAGTGAGCCTTATGTAATGGAAATGTTGAAAAAACTGGACGAAAACACACTGACTGATGAGGAAGGATATGAAAAACTGACGGAAAAGCTGACTGTATATAGCGAAAAGCTGTATAAGGATGTGCTGACAGGGGCGTATAACCGCAGATATTTTGAGGAAAAAGTCAAAAATATGTCTTTGAATGCCGGAGTTGCAGTTATCGATCTGGATGATTTTAAATTGTTCAATGACACTTATGGCCATGATGGAGGAGACCTGGTACTGACAACCGTAGTGAATGTAATTCGGCATTATATCCGTCGTACGGATATTCTGGTGCGCTATGGAGGAGATGAATTTCTGTTGATCCTGCCTGGAATTGAGAAAGAAATCTTTTCACAGAAGCTTCGTATGATCCAGGAGAAGATCCATGCGACACATATTCCGGGTTTTAATCGTCTGAAGCTTTCAGTGAGCATTGGTGGAGCTATGTTTACCCACGGCAGATTGGAGGAAGCGATCACCAAAGCAGACAGACTTATGTATATGGCCAAGGGACATAAAAATATAGTAGTGACCCGGTGGGATCAGAAGCAAAATACAGACAGGGTGGAAAAAAGAAACCTGCCCCAGCTTCTGGTTGTTGATGATTCTGAAATGAACCGTGAGATACTTAAGGAAATTCTGGGAAAGGAATACCGGATCCTGGAGGCCTGTGACGGGGAAGAGGCTCTGAAGATGCTGGAGCAGCAAGGAACTGAAATCTCCCTGGTCCTGTTGGATATTATTATGCCCAAAATGGATGGATTTGAAGTACTCGCCTATATGAACAGAGATAAATGGATCGAGGATATACCGGTGATCATGATTTCCAGTGAAGGATCAGAGAGTTATATCCGCCGTGCCTACGAACTGGGAGCTTCGGATTATATAAGCAGACCATTTGATACCAAGGTGGTATATCAGCGGGTTATCAATATGATCAAGCTTTATGCCAAGCAAAGGCGCCTGATTCATCTGGTAACAGATCAGATTTATGAAAAAGAGAAAAACAACCGTATGATGACCGGAATTCTCAGTCAGATTGTAGAGTTCCGAAATGGTGAAAGCGGGCTTCATGTGCTGCATATTAATATTCTGACTCAGCTTTTGCTGGAGAGACTGATGCGAAAATCAGATAATTACGATTTTTCCTGGTCTCAGCAGCATATAATTGCCACAGCTTCCGCACTTCATGATATCGGTAAGATTGGAATTGATGAAAAAATTCTGAACAAACCCGGAAAGCTTACAAAGGAAGAATTTGAAGCTATGAAACAGCATACGATCATAGGTGCCCGGATGCTTGACAGTCTGGAAATATATCATGATGAAGAGATGATGAAATATGCCTATGAAATATGCCGCTGGCATCATGAACGTTATGATGGAAAAGGATATCCGGATGGCCTGAAGGGAGAAGAAATCCCTATATCTGCCCAGGTGGTTTCACTGGCAGATGTGTATGATGCCCTGGTAAGTGACCGGGTATATAAGAAAGCATATTCTCATGAAAAGGCAATGGAGATGATCCTGAATGGAGAATGCGGAATGTTTAATCCTCTTCTTTTGGAATGTCTGGTGGAAATTCAGGATAAAGTACGCAAGGAACTTGGCATTAAAGGTGTGAATGAATGTCTGGAATATCTGGAAGAGAGAAACTGTTAAAAAATTCCCTGAAGTCCCCTGTCCTGACAATAAAATACACCGGTTTATGGAGACGTTTTTCTTTCATAAATCGGTGTATTTGTCTTATGGGATTTAATTTTTCGGTAATGTATCTTTGAAATTTGAATAATCTTCTGTAATTTTCTTTACGTATGCATCATAAGCATCTTGTAAAGTATTATAGTTCGTGCCTCCTGCGTCAGCAATATCCTGATAACTCTTAGGAGCGAGATGATCTGCAATTGCCATATACGGTTTTTTTTCATTTCGTTGGGCAGTTGTTGACTTGGAAACATAGTATTTTCCATCTGCTCGGCAGATAATAACAGGAATTGTTGTCCCTTCCGGATAGTTGCTAACGTTTACAGAAGTCCAGAAAAGATAACGTCTCTTCTCGTTATTTCCACTGCCCAGATATGCCCAGGTACCTTTTTTTAGCAGACTATCCTCTTTTATTAATTTTAAAATCGCTGGAACCATTGTTGAGTTTGTAGCGTTAGAATCAAGTTCAAAATTATTGTTGGTACTCAATGTGTTTTCCAATAATTTTGAATCTTTAAGTGGTCCCATCAAATTTTCATTCATAGCAAATGGATATTTCTTTCCGCCACTCTCGTTTCCACCTGACCATTTAAATTTTACACTGTTATCATCATTAAGGGAAATCTCACATGTTCCATTGGCAACGGGAATTCCTTTCCAGTTGTCAGTATCATCCTCACCTACAGTGTGGGAAATCCCGGCGATGGTAATAGTTTTTGCGGACTGCCAGTCATCTATTTTCTGTTTTAGTTGAACTGTTCTCTTAGCCTCTTCGGGATCTTTGCCATCCAGATTTATATCTGCCATCATTTCACCATATGCAGTGCGGACGTTTGCCAGGTCTGTTGATTCGCGGCTTCGTTCCACATATTTTGTGTAAGAAGGCGCCAGAAGTCCGACAAGAATTGCCAGGATTGCGACCACGACTACAAGTTCGACCAGGGTAAAGCCTTTATCTCTTTTTTGCATGTATTTTACCTGTAAATAAAAATGTTAAATAATAGTTATGCTAGAGCGTGTTTGAAAAATCATTCCCGCAATCTGCACGCCCCACTTTGCGGTATATTTTGCCCGAATTCAGTTGCCGTAGCCCGCTACGGCGCCTTCATCCGGACAAAATCTCCCACAAATTGTGACGCACATCTTGCAGAAAGCTTTTTTCAAACACGCTCTAGGGAGTAAAATATATACTTTACCCCTTAAGCTTTTTAGAATGATAGCACAGAATCTGTTACTGTGCAATATTTGCAGAAAAAATATTGTTACTGTTCACTGGTAATATTCCGCGAGGTGTTTTTTGTGAGCGAAGGTCACAGAAAACCCGAGACATACCGCGCGAATTTATGCGATTAGCATAAATTAAGTTTGCGAAGCAAACGATACTCCTTGGGCTTTGCACAAGGAGGTTCATATTTCCTGCATCGCGAAGCGTGTTGCTGTGAACGGAGTGAACAGTAACAAAATATTTCTTTACAGATACAGGGCAATCGTATGGATCATTTTTTCCACATCCAGTGGTTTGGCCAGATGTGCGTTCATACCACAGTCCAGTGCATGGCGTACATCCTCTGCAAAAGCATTAGCGGTCAGTGCGATGATGGGAATGGAAGAAGCATCCGTCCTGTCAAGCTTCCGGATCTGGCGTGTGGCCTCGTATCCGTCCATCAGAGGCATCATAATGTCCATAAGTATCACATCAAATGTCCCCTCAGGGTGACGGGAGAAAAGTTTTACAGCTTCCCTGCCATTGGATACTGCAGTTACCACAGCACCTTCCTCTTCAAGGAGTACCTGTGCCACTTCTCTGTTTATTTCATTATCCTCCGCCAGCAGGATCTTTATGCCCTGAATGGAGTTTCGCTCAGCTTCTGGCTCAGAAGAGATATCCGTTTCTTCTGCCTTTTCAAATGGCAGAGTGATCACAAAAGTACTTCCGATACCCGGAGTACTGGAAATCTCAATGGTACCACCCATCTGTTCAAATAGCGCTTTGGCAATACTCATACCCAGTCCGGTGCCATGATATACACTTCGGGCATCCATATTCTCCTGAGTAAAGGGTTCAAAGATCTTCTCCAGATATTCTTTGCTGATGCCGATTCCCGTATCAGAGATCGTCCATCTGCAGACCAGCTTATGATCATGGGAAGGGAGAGCATGGATCTCCGTATGGATCGCCCCATTTTCTCTGTTGTATTTGATACAGTTACTGTAAATATTCATCATGGCACGACGGAGGTGCAGAGGGCTGCCGTATACAAAGGGATGTTCGTATATCTCCGGTGCGATATGAACGGTGAAATCAATGCCGTTTTTCTGTGCTTGCATATCAATCAGCATCTGTGTCTCTTTTTCATATTTGATCAGATCAAAAGGTTCATGGTTGAGTACAAGTCCGCCCTCCTCAATCTTGGACATATCCAGTACATCATTGATAAGAGAGAGCAGATGACTGGCTGAAATGAATGCTTTTTCACGATTACTTTTCAGGAATCCGATATCATTTTCGTGCTTTTTATCAATTTCCAGCAGACCAATGATTCCATTCAGCGGCGTACGCATATCGTGGGACATACGGGAAAGGAAATTGGATTTTTCTGCATTGGCACGTTCGGCAGTATCAAGAGCTTCTTTGAGAAGCTTCTGGTGTCTGATTTCTGATTCCACCACATCGTCCACATTCAAAAATCCCAGAACAATGATACCGGAGTCTTCGTTTTTGATAAAGCGGAACTGATAGTAATGGATACCATCCCTGTCATTTATCCGGTAATTTCCCTTGTATTCGGACTGACCGGACAAAACACTCATTACATTACCCAGTTCCAGTGATTCTTCCAGCATTGTACGGTCATCCGGATATACACGCTGTTGGATATAGTCTGAGAGGAAAAGATCATAGGGGTATGTATTGCTGTGTTTTTTGTCCGGATCAGGGACATCGTGGTCTTCCTGCTTGATCACAGAGAGAGTTTTTTCTCTGGGGTTGATCAGGTATACGTTCAGGTAGTTGCTGCTCAGTGTCTGGACAATACTTACCTGTGTCTCATAGGCTTCCTGTGTTCTGGTGACATCCTCACCGTAAAGGATTGCTTCCAGATGATTATTGGAAGGATTGAGCAGCAGTCTTGCCACATATTTGGAAAGCCTGATTATATCGTCATCGTAGAGACAGCGGGAAACCCTGGTGACTTCCACCTGACCGTCCTCGTAGCTTTTCATCAGGGAACAGCGGCAAAATGCGTTGATAAAATCGTTTCTGTCCTTTAATACCGGTATAAAAACAGCAGTCTCTGCAATAAAATGGTCAATGGAAGCGTCAGCATCCATCTTATAGGCCAGGGCAGAGGTGCCTCCGATCTTCAGAATCTTATCATCTGTAAGGTCGAGATGAAAGTAGCCGGCAGCATGGGTAATGGATGCCAGAAGAGAGTGGAGCTGATTTTCATAAATTTTGCGTGCTGTCACATCATTGTCTTCACAGGCTACTGCAATTACGAAATCCCGATAGTCATCGGCGTTTCCGTTTCTGGCAATGAGCAGATAATAGTAATGGACAGTATCTGTGACAACCCTGAAATGGAATTTGAAAGAGGCTTCCTGAGAAAGTCTTTCCAGCAGGGTTTCATAATTCAGGTGTCTGGACACATAGGAACGCTCATCCGGATGAATATATTTCTGGATGAGAAAATTAAATGACAGCTTATAGTCTGAATTATCTTTAATATCGAGATCCGCAAAAGCATCAGTAAATCTGGAACGATATACGGATATTTTCCCGGTTTCCCGGTTTACGCCATAAACAGACATGTAGTCAGAAGCAAGCAGGTTGATGGCACCCAGCAGACGGAGAGAGTTCTCACCTGTGGGAATAGACTTTGACAGGCTTTCTCCTTCGGCTACTGTGCTGAATACAAGTGCATGTCCTCTGCTGCCGTCGGGCTGTACCGTCTCTACTGCATCAACTGTCTCATAAATATGGCGGATCGGATCTAGGTAAGTCTTTGGTCCCTGTATTCCCAGTGCTACAGGGCAGGGCGGGCATGGGGAATCAAGCCCCATAAGTGCCTTATAGCATTTCACTCCCGGCTGGAGATTGGGGTACAGTTGTTTGGCAGTGTCGTTATAGCTTAGGATATTATAGTCTTTGTCTATGCTGTAATATCCGGATGAGTGTGTGTTCATAATTTGTACTCCTGGTGTTTAGTGCTTTACAGTATACTCTTTTTACCAAAGAATAGCAATGATAATGGACGAATTTGTAAAGGTTGTACAATGTTTGTAACTGTTCACACATCACTACTGTGAACGGAGTAAACAGTAACAATGTTTCTGATGTCTGCGCACGATTCCCAGGTTAAAATCCTGTCTGCCGTTTGCTACACTGATATCATATATCCGAGAAAGCTCTGACGGTCGCCTGATCGATTCTAATGCCCTGTATGAGGGTATATGTCAATTATATGATTGACGTATTTCCTAAACAAAAGTATACTGATGTTTATCAGAAGGACAGGGGTAGCAAGTATGGGATATACGACAATTACATTTATGATATTTATGCTGCTGGTAACAGCAGCATATTATATGTTTCCTGTAAAAAAATATCAATGGACCGTATTACTGGTTGCCAGTTATATTTTTTATTTATGGGCAAGCTGGAAATATGCTGCTTTTCTTTTATTTACTACATTTACAGTTTATTTTGCAGCACTTATTATGTATAAAAACAGCAAAACAGCGAAAGAAACGATAGTTCTTCATAGCGGAGAATGGGATCGGGAACAGAAAAAGCAGTACAAAGAGGAAATGAAAAGGAAGAGAAGAAAAGTTCTGATCATGGTACTTGTGCTGAATTTTGGGATACTTATATTCTTAAAATATTTTAATTTGTTTGCCGGAGGAATGAACAGTTTTCTTGAAAAATCAGGAATGACTGGTCCGATTCCAATATTGCATCTGGCATTGCCGTTAGGGATTTCTTTTTATACCTTTCAGTCTATCGGATATTTGATTGATGTTTACAGAGAAAAATTTGAACCAGAAAGAAATCCGGCAAAATATGCATTGTTTGTATCATTTTTTCCACAGCTCATTCAAGGCCCGATCAGCTTTTATGATCAGCTGGCGCATCAGCTTTATGCAGAACGAAATTTTTCTTATAAAAATCTAAAACATGGTACACTTTTGATGCTTTGGGGATATTTCAAAAAAATGGTGATCGCAGACAGGGCAGTCAGCCTGATCCAAATGGTTGCACCAGATTATATGCAGTATAATGGAACTGTTATTTTTATAACAGTTCTGGTCTATGCATTACAATTATATGCGGATTTTTCAGGTGGAATCGATATATCCAGAGGATTTGCAGAAATCCTGGGGATTGAAATGGCTGAGAACTTCTGCAGACCATATTTTGCAGTAAGTATTAACGATTATTGGAGACGTTGGCATATTACATTAGGCGCATGGATGAAGAATTATGTGTTTTATTCTCTTGCAATGTCAAAACGTTTTTTTAAAATGGGTAAAAACCTGAAACAAAAATATGGTGATCATGCAATCGGAGCGCATATTGCAAAAGTGCTTCCGGCAGGAATTGCTTCTTTTATCACTTTCTTACTTGTGGGAATCTGGCATGGGGCAAATATGAAATATGTTGCTTTTGGTGTTTGGAATGGCAGCGTGATCCTGTTATCTGTTTTGATGCAGCCATTATTTAATAAAGCAATTGCCGGTCTGCATATTCAGACTCAAAAAACGTCATGGCGTATTTTTCAAATATTACGGACATTTTTGATCGTACTGATAGGATATATGTTTGACATAGGCAATAATTTTTCTGCTGCAATAGATATGCTGGGACGTTGTGTTAGGGATTTCAGTTTTGATATAACTCAGATCATAGAGCAGATTACGTCGTGCGGTATGACATTGTATGATTATATGCTGCTTATATTTATGACTGTTTTGATCTTTTATGTCAGTCTGATACAGGAACGTCATTCTGACACAACAATACGGAAGCTTTTGGAGGAGAAATATCCAAAATTTCAGTGGATCGTATTATTTGCAGGGCTTCTCAGCATTGCCATATTTGGAATGTACGGACCTGGATGCAGTGCAGCAGAATTTGTGTATATGCAGTTCTAGTACAGCGTGTTTGAAAAATGCCTTTAGGTAATAAGACAGATAGGACATATGATGAAAAAAAGAATTTTAAAACTAAGTTGCTTTGGTTTGATATTTATGTTATTCCTAAGTGGAGCAGCCGGATTTCTTAAGGTGAACAGTTTACCGGACAGTGTGCGTATCAAGGGATTTTATCTGGAACCCAAAGATAGTCTGAATATGGTAACGATTGGAGCAAGTGAGACTTATACGGCAATAGCACCAGGCTTGCTCTGGAAAGAGTTCGGATTTACCAGTTATAATTATTCGGTGGCCGGAAGTCCGATCTCAATAGTAAAATCACAGGTTAAGGAGATTCTGGCTAACCAGGATCCAAAAGTAATTGTGATAGAGATTAACGGGACATTACAGGATGATGAATATCAGATAAATGAAAAACGATTGAGAAAGTACATAGATAATATTCCATGGTCAGTAAATAAGATAAACACAATTAAGGAGATAGTACCCGAAGATCAGCAGACAGAGTATTTCATACCTTTTTTAAAGTATCATTCAAACTGGCAGAGTCTGGATTTGTGCATAGCTAATTTTTACCTTCAGTCACGTATGATGCTGGAAGGCAGCAGCCGACTGAAGGGATTTCAGACAATATCCGGAGCAGAAGAAACAAAAAGTAAAGTAATAGATGTGAAGGGCGATATCTCAGTACTTCCTTTGTCTGAAAAGGCAGAATATTATCTGCGAGATCTTCTTCAGTATTTAAAAGATGAAGGAATTGACAATGTTCTGTTCATGCGCACACCGCACAGAATTACAAAAAAGAGTTATCCATTTTATCAAAGAGCAAATGAAGCGGAAAAGATTATCAAAGAATATGGATTTCCCTATGTGAACTTTGAAACACAAAAGGATGAAATCGGACTGAGCATGATGGATGATTTTTATAATAATCATCATCTGAATCTGTATGGACAGAAAAAGTTTACGAATTATTTTGGAAACTATATGGTAGAACATTATGGTCTGAAGGATAGTGTGCATTTAGAAAAGGTTATAAAAGAATGGGATAAAACCGCAGAAGATACAGAGGATTGTCTGGAATATGTAGAAACCATGATAGAAGATAAAAAGAGAAGTATTATTAATGAAGGATGGAAAGAAGCCAGGAGATTACACCTGACAACAGAGGAATAATATGGGGAAAGGAATTGAACGGTATGGCTACTGATGAAGAGCTTTATGGGCAATATCTGAGCGGTGACGAGACAGGACTTGAACTATTGATAAAAAAATACGGCGATCCATTGACCTTATACATCGATGGTTATCTGCATGATGTCCACGAAGCGGAGGACTTAATGATGGAAACCTTTTCCTGGCTGTTTACGAAAAAGCCCCGCATCCGGGATGGATGTTTTAAGGCTTATCTCTATAAAGCGGCGCGGCACAAGGCTTTACGCCACAAAAGCAGACGGCGGATTATCTTCAGTCTTGACGACCTGACCAGAGAACCGGAGGCGCAGACACTGGTGGAGGAGGTCATCCGCACAAAAGAACGAAATCAGATCCTGCATCTCTGCATGGACGAGTTAAATTCAGATTATCGGGAAGCTCTTTATCTGACCTATTTTGAGGGTATGAGCTACCAACAGGCTGCTAAGGTCATGGGAAAAAGCGTGAAGCAGATTACAAATATGGTGTACCGGGGAAAAGAGCGTTTACGTGGATTATTGCAACGGGAGGGTATTACAGATGTTGAAAAATGAGGAACGGATTGCTGAGGTAAAACGGCGTATTGAGGAAAAAGAACGACAGCAGAGACTGCGGCACAGACGGATTGTCTCCGCATTCTGCATAGCGGCATGCCTTGCAGTAATCGTTGGTGTTTCCTTTGTTATGCCAGGTATTGTCGGACAGATTACGCCCGGTACTTCTTCCGGCTTTGAAACGGCAGCAACAATTTTAGGCGGCGGCACCGCACTGGGATATATGGTAATCGGACTGCTCGCTTTTATTCTCGGCGTTTGCGTGACTATTCTGTGCTTCCGCATCCGCCAGCTGGACAAAGAGGAGCAGACGGAGAAACAAAAGGGGGACAATGGGGATGGAACTGATCAGTAATCTTTTTCAATTCGCTGTCACCCTGCTGGGCTTTTGTCTGAGTGGTATCTGGTATCTGAAAGATCGAAAACAGACATATTTCCTGCTGACCTGCTTTTACGGATGCTTTGCCCTCGGCTCTCTTTACTGGACGCTGTATCTGCTTCTGTTTTCTGAAACACCGCAGGTCTTTTATGTGTCAGAGTTCGGCTGGGTAGCCAGTGTGATTTTCCTTTATCTTCTGCAATACACCCTTTCTTCTGCCGGGGAAAGAAGATTTTTGACACGAAAAGCCCTGATTGCCCCTTTGATTGGCATTCCGCTTTGTGTGTTTTACTGCACCTTTGGGGATGTTCTTTCCAATCTGCTCTGGTGTGGCATGATGATCGTTGTTTCTTATCATTCCATTCGGGGTCTTGCTTATGCACAGATACAGACGGGAACAGCGTGTAAGATGCGGTATTTCCACATTGGGGTACTGTGCTATGTGGCGTTGGAGTATGTTCTTTGGATCTCTGGCTGCCTGTGGCCGGGCTATTCCATTTCCGCTCCCTATTGCTGGTTTGATCTTCTGCTTACAGGCAGCCTGTTTGCGCTGCTCCCGGCCACAAGAAAGGCGGTGCAGGCATGACATATATTGAAAATGTATTTCTCTGCATGGCTTCGCCCCTGCTGATTGCCGCGCTGTGTATGGGAAAGCGGCAGAGAAAATTCTTTCTGTTCTGCTTTGCCGGGATGGGTGCATGTCTGCTTTCCGCATACATCAACACCTTTTTCGCTGCGCTTTATAAAGCGGACACCTTTGCAGCTACCACAGAGATCGCCCCGGTGGTGGAGGAAGTGATGAAACTTCTGCCATTGCTCTTTTATCTGCTGATATTTGAGCCAAAAGCGGAGCGAATCAAAAATGCCGCTGTGATCACAGCTCTTTCCTTTGCCACATTTGAGAATGTCTGCTATCTGATTCAAAACGGAGCCGGTCATTTTTCTTTTATTTTCTTCCGGGGTATTGGAACAGGAGCCATGCATGTGATCTGTGGAGCCATTGTCGGCGGCGGCCTTGCATATGTGTGGCAGAGAACATGGCTGAAGATTGCCGGAACCTGCGGCCTGCTGGGAGCGGCAATCACCTTTCATGCAATTTATAATCTCCTGATCGCCTACGGCGGTGCAGCACAGTATATTGCTTATCTGCTGCCTGTACTTATCCTGACAGCGGGAAAACTGATTTTCCGTAGTTTGATACAATAATATAACCTGATTTTCCGCTTTTGGGAGCTGTTTCGGCAGCTCTCAAATTTTTTTGAAAAAATTTGATTTTCAGGTGAGAGTTTTTCGCTTTTTTTGTACCTATATAAGTGAAAGACTTTTTAGGACTTTTTTGTGAAAGGAGGTTGGAAGGTATGTACGATACAGAAAAGCGTATCGAATTGGTAAAAAAGCGAATGCATGAATACCACCGCCGCCAGGAGCGGCGCACAGTCTGCCGGCTGTCTGTTCTGTGTATCCTGTTATTCCTGTCTCTCGTTGGAACAATGGGGATAATGCACAGCCAGCCAATAGACATCACGGGAATGTACGGCGCAATCCTGCTGCATGAGGACGCGGGCGGTTATGTGTTGGTGGCTGTCATTTCCTTTACTGTGGCAGTCGTGATTACCGCATTATGTATCAAATTCAGAAAAAGAGGACAAAAAAGTCAAGACACAGAAAATCATGTATAAAGAAAGGAAAAGGTGGAAAGTATGAGAAAAAAGTGTTTCAAAAAAGCTGTTTCATTGGCATTGTGTATCGTTATGTCCGTAACGATGGCGGGAACTCCGGTATTGGCAGACACTTTTACAGATGGCAGCCAGTCGATAATTTCCGAGAATACAGAGATTCTGACAGTTGATGCGGAGTCTGCTACTGACTGCGGAGATGTAGCCAGTACAGAGGAAAATCTGACAGAGCCTGCGCTCTTGCAGGAAGAAGAGTTTGACAATTCGGAATATGCAGAGTTTTCCGGCGGAAATGATGCAGAAGCTGTCAGCGAGTTTTCCGATGACAACGTTCTAGCTGCGCAGACAGAAGAAAAAGCGGCTGTTTACCTGGATCCGTCATCTGGAAACGATGGTAATACTGGAGAGAGTGCTACGTCTGCCGTAAATACTCTTTCGAAAGCCGTAGAGCTTGCACAAGGTGGCGATATTTTTCTTCTTGATCGTGTGGAGGTCGATAGTGATATCAAACTGAGCAATGTGACATTTCGCCCTGGAAAAAGCAATATGTCAGGTATGCTGTATATAAGTAGAGGTAAGGTAACATTAGAAAACATAATAATAAATAATAAAACACCGGATGGTAAGTCTTGCCAGTTCTCTAATTATCCTATTGCAGTGACTGGAAGGTTGGCAACGTTGACTATAGCGGATGGTACTGAGATTGGACCGTTCCCGGGAAACAGTTGTATTATTGTATCATACGATAGTACTGTAAATCTGAATGGTGGTAAAATCCAGGGAGATATGCAGAACACAGTTGAATATGGCGGTGGAATATATGCGGAACATGCAACTGTCAATGTGAATGGAGGTACAATCAGTGGACATAGTGCAACGTATGGCGGTGGAATATTTTCGTCTTACTCATACATTAACATAAACGGGGGTACAATCAGTGATAATCAGTCAATAAGAGGCAGTGGAATATATGCGATAAATGATTCAAACGTAAGTTTAAAAGGAGGCAGTATTATTCATAATAAAAGTGGACAGGGCGCAGGTGTCTACTTGTCTATTTCTAAATTGTTTATAAATGGGGAAAGCTGCCAGATCACCCAAAATACAGTAACAACAGAACCTTCTCCTAAAGATATGCGCGGCGAAGGTGGCGGAATTTATCTGATTTATTCTGAAGCAGAAATCGAATCTGGAACCATCAACAAAAATACAGCCATTGCAGCAGCTCCTGACGAAAACGGTAATATCCAGGGCGGATTAGGTGGTGCAATTTCAGCAAAGTATTCAAGAGTAACCATCAAAGGAGATACAAAAATCCGTAATAACAGTGCGGGTAACCGTGGAGGTGCGATATACACAGAGGGAACGACAAATGATTCTAGTCTGCTTAATATAGAAGGTGGAACTATCAGCGGCAATCATGTGAATGGAAGCGGAGCCGGTATATTCGCTATATGTTCTAGGGGAAACAAACATAATATGGATGTGAATATTTCCGGTGGAACGATAACAAATAATTACAGCGGAACAGGAGAGAATGAAGAAGAAAATGCGATCGTCTTGATGGGGTGGGATCCGAATCTGACTAAAAATACCGGTTTCGCAGATCTGTATCTTTTCCGCAGTCCGGAAATAACGGGAAGCGTAACACTTGCCGATGATCATTGTGCTACAGACGGCAAAAATTATAGTCCGCTTATTTATGTGTACGATTCTTTCAACGTAAACAAACCTATTTTAGTAAGTCCTATATATGGTGACGATCCAGATACGCCAGCAGTTATATATGCTAATGAATCTAAAGCCGGGAATTATCAGTCACACTTCCGTTCTAAAGAAGGCAGTAACAGGGAGCTGGTACAAAAAGGAGCAACTTTAAATTGGGTAGTTAAAGTTAAAGTTAATGTTAGATTGAGGACTTTTGCTGACATTACTGATTTTCCTGTGCTTAATCCAGAAAAAAGTATTTATCTTATAAAGGGAGGAAAAGTGAGTCCAGAAGATATTCCTAAAGCGGCAGTGATACGTGGTTATGTAAGAACTGGATGGTTTAATGAAAGTGGCAATACTACCTGGGATCCTGATTCTGAGATCACAGACAATATAATAATACGGGAAGTATGGGCTCTGGTAAAGCCAATAGTCCAAGTTTCAGCGGATAAAGAAAAAGGCTGTCCGTCTTCTAAAATTGTTTTAACGGCAAAGGCAACGCATGTGCTTGACGATAAAGGCATTACGTACAGCTATCAATGGTATAAAGATAATCAGACTCTGGATGGTCAGACAGGAGGAACTCTTGCAGTCTCTGAGGCGGGAACCTATAAGGTGGAGGTAACAGCTACAAGTCAAGCAAGAGCGACATCTAAAGAAACAGCATCTATTGTAATTCCTGCGTTTGAACATTCTTATTCCTGGCAGTCTGATAAAACAAATCACTGGAAGCACTGCAGCATTGGAAATGAGGATACAGCACAGGAAGCACATCAATTTGATGGCTGGACAGTAATAAAGCAGGCATCAATCGGAGTGGAAGGAGAGAAGGAAAGAACCTGTAAGGTTTGTGGATACAAAGAAACGGCAACAATCCCGGCAATCTATATCCCAAGTTACCCAGTAACAGGTATTAAAGTATCTCCGGACACACTTACTCTTACCAGGAAAGATGAAACTGCACAGCTTACCGCTGAGGTAATTCCATCTTATGCAGATAATACGCGGGTAACATGGAAGTCCAGTGACGAAAGCGTGGTAACTGTAGACGAAAAGGGTAAAGTAACCGCAGTTGGAAATGGTACAGCAACGATCACTGTAACATCCGTAAGCGGCAATTATACCGCAACGGTAGCTGTAACTGTAAAGATTCCGGTAGAAATTGAGAAGATCACGATTGAAGCAGAGAAGGAAACTCTGACGAAGATTGGTGAATCCACAGAACTGAAAGTTAAGATCGAACCTGAGAACGCAGACGCCCAGAAGCTGATCTGGAAGTCTGACAATGAAATGATCGCTGCTGTAGATGAGAATGGTAAAGTAACAGCAATCGGAAATGGAACGGCAATAATTACAGTAACGACAGAAGATGGAAAAAACACAGCTTCAATAACAATCACAGTGAAGATCCCTGATGAGCCTGTAATTAACAAAACAAAAGGGTTCGGACGCTTAAAAGTCCGTTCTGTAAACCAGACGAAAACTTCCATAACCTTAGAATGGAGTAAACTTGATGGTGTGGACGGATATTTGGTATATGGAAACCGCTGCAATACAAGTACAAAGACATACAAATACAAAAAGCTTGCCACTATTACAAACGGACGTACATGGACACATAAAAATCTGAAGAAAGGCACTTTCTATAAATATATCGTAAAAGCATATAGAATAGTAGATGGCAAAAAGGTAGTGACAGATACATCTGCCTCCATACATGTAATCACACAGGGCAGCAAATACGGAATTGCAAGATCTGTTTCCGTAACTAAGATTGGAAACAAAAAGAATGTTTCAAAAATAACCCTGAAAAAAGGAAAAACAGCACAGATTACAGCAAAAGAAATAAAAAAGGACAAAAAGATCAGACACCACAGAAATCTCTGCTATGAAAGCAGCAATACAGCAGTAGCCACTGTTACTCCGGAGGGGCTTCTCCAGGCAGTTGGTAAAGGAACCTGTACGATATGGGTATATGCACAAAACGGTGTATATGCGGCACTGACGGTTACTGTGAAATGATAAAACATGATATCATCTGAATATATAAAAGCAGGGCAGAAACAGTTTTAATGCTGTTTCTGCCCTGCTTTTGTCTGATTTCAATGGGAATTTTTTACATTGCATTTTTGTCTTTCCGTCTGGGATTTTTATTAACTATTGGTTAGTTTTTTTCATTCCAGTAATCTGTTTTTTGCTTCAGATCAATATTTTTACTGAAAAATACAGGATTCTTTTTCTGCTGAATCTGTATTTCGTAATCTTTTAATGTTTTTACTACAGTATTGGACAGTATCAGGATCACCGGAATGTTGATCAACGCCATTACCCCCATTAGTACGTCGGAGATATGCCACAGTAATGTCATTTCCATACCTGCACCCCAAAATACCGCCAATGCTGATACAATGCGAAATCCTGTCATAAATTTCCTGTCCGGTTGTTTTTTATGAATATAAGTCAGCAGATTGTCACAATAGAAACAATTTCCCAATAATGTGGTGAAAGCAAATAATACCATGGCGATCATAATAAAATATGGGCCAAAAGAACCAAGTGTCTTGTGAAGTGCTGCCTGCACCCATGGTGCACCCTGAAGTTCTTTTGCAGGTATCACACCAGATACCAGACACATCATGGCAGTTGCAGTACACAATAATAATGTGTCAATAAACACAGACAACATTTGTACAAGTCCCTGCTTGACCGGATGGCTGACTACTGCAGACGCTGCTGCATTTGGTGCAGAACCAATACCTGCTTCATTGGAATACAGACCTCTTCGGATTCCCTGCATCATGGCTGATCCGGCAAAACCGGCAAAAATGGCTTTAAAGTCAAATGCTTCTTTGAAAATCTGTGCCATGACTGACGGAAGCTGTCCGATGTTCAATACTACGACCAACAGAGATACCAGAATATATGCAATTCCCATAAATGGCACCAGGGTAGAAGTTACTTTCACAATTCTGTTACCGCCACCCAGCAGACACCATCCCATTACCAGTGCAAGAATTCCGCCTATGATCCAAGGTGTGATATCTGCATTGTAAAATGGCTGGCCGGCAAAGGTAGACTGAAGATTGTAAGAAGCCAGCATATTAAATCCAAATGCATAAGTCAGGATCATGGCTATACAGAAAACAACAGCCAATCCTCTGCTGTGCAGTGCTGCTTCTATATAATAAGCCGGACCACCATAACACTTGCCATCTTCCCCTTTTTTCTTATATATCTGTGCCAGTGTGCTTTCTGCCAAAGCTGATGCACTGCCAAGAATGGCAATGATCCACATCCAGAACACGGAGCCTACACCACCGATGCAGATAGCGGAAGAGACTCCAACAATGTTGCCTGTCCCTACACGAGATGCCGTAGAGACCATCAGTGCCTGAAAGGATGACACACTTTCTTTTCCCTCTGGCTTCTCCATTACAGCATTACAGGCTTTCCGGAATAAACGTACCTGCGGAAATCTGGTCCGAATAGTAAAATAGATACCGGAACCAATTAATATCACAATCAGCAATTTGCTGTAAAGAAATGTGTTGATTGTGTCAATGATCGTTTCGAACATAAATTCTCCTCTCAACAGAATTTTTATCATAAGTTACTGTTCTGTACATGACAGATACATCGGGCAAAAAGCCCGGATTATTACTATGATACAATATTTTTGCTTCTTTGAAAAGGAAATCTTTCATTGCATAAAAATTACAGTTGGAGCTTTTTGATATAATTATCCAAAAAATGGAAAAGTAATTCCTATCGAGATCAAGCGGGATAAGCTTACTTTGTCATTCCTGATACGGAATCCCCTAACACCAATGTACCTGCAATGTTGAAGGTATTCTATTTTCCACAGATTACAGAACCGAAAGAAAAATATGTTAAACTAAAAAAAATGCCAGAGGAGGAAATGCCTTATGATAAGAAAACAACTCTTAATCGGAATACTGGCAGCTATGACTGTCGCACTGCCAGCTGTCGGCATATATGCCGTTTCCGCAAAAGCCAGTGAAATCCAAAGCAGCAATGAAGACACGGTGTCCGGTAATAAAGGAGCCAGTATCGACAAAGCCGTAACATTACAGAATTCCGTAAAAATGACAGACCAAATCTCTGCGGCAGTCAATGGGGAAAATATTATGTTCAGTCCCACAAGCCTTAATTTTGCGCTGGGCATGATCGTAGAAGGTGCAAAAGGAGAGACAAAAGAAGTTCTATGTAATTACCTGGGAACCGATGATTTTGCATCCTATGCAAAGGAATATCTGAACAAGATTAAAGAATATAATACTGAAGATGAGAGTTACGGATATAAGTCAAAATTAAAGATTGCAGATGCAGTCTGGGTGGATAATAATCTGACATTACAGGAAGAATTTAAAAATTCAGTAACGAACGGTTTTGGGGCTGAAGTGGAAAATGTAGATTTTTCCGCTGCAGAGAAAACATGCGGTATCATTAATTCCTGGTGTGACAAAAATACGGAAGGGCTGATCCCGAAAATCATAACCCCGGATCAGATCAATGATACTACCGGACTGTGCTTAACTAATTCACTGTATTTTGAGTCCGGATGGAGTGGAGAACCCTGGAATGTTTCTGATACAGAAGAAAAGTTTGGAAACAATGAAAAGACAAAATACATGACCTGTGCCGGAGACAGGTATTACGAAAATGATAAGGCAACAGCATTTGACAGGGAGTATGCAAACGGACTGAGTTTTGTCGGAATTCTGCCTGTCGATGAAGGCGATTTTACACTTGAGGATCTGGATATTGGTGGACTTCTGAAATCTCAGCCAGAGTATGACGAAGTACAATGTAAGATGCCAAAACTTGATTTTGAGACTACCGTCATCCTAAATGACATACTCTCAAGCCTGGGGCTTGATAATATATTTTCCAGCAACGCTGATTTCTCCGGTATTGCAGACAAAAATGTAAATGTAGATACGATACTGCAGAAAACAAAACTGGAACTGGATGAAAACGGCACGAAAGCCGCAGCAGTGACAGCAGTTATCATGGAATGTATGTCAGCTGTAGAGGAGAAAGAACCAGTTATAAAAAATGTGGAACTCACTCGTCCTTTTGCCTTCCTGATCTATGACAGGAGCAATGACGAAATACTATTTATGGGAAAAGTAATGACAGTTTCCTGATGAAAAGGGGATGCCATGCGTGGCATCCCTCTTCATGAATTATTTTTTTCTGTTCTCAAAATAAACAAAACGGTCAATTGCATCCAGAATATCTTTAAAAGTATCCCTTGGAGCCTCCTCTATATAGGATTTGAGGATTTCAGTTTCGTTTTTACGGAATCTTCCGTAAAAGATATCATATAAATTATGTCCGCGGAGACAGATACGGATTTCTTCCATATGTTCTCTGATATCTGTAGTATTTTTGAGAGCATGGCCGATCATTTCTGTGAGATGCTGACCGCTTTTTAATTTGTATAGATATTCATTCCACTTTTTCAACAGGATTTCGTAGAAATCATCCTCACTTTTTATCACTCCGATTTTTTCCATTATCTTCGGATCCAGGAAATAATTTTCAAAGGAATAATACTTCAGAATCAGAACATTTTCCCGAGTCACACGCGGCAGTCTGTCCATATCCTCACGGTTACGAGCCTCATAATACCTGCACAGGGAAGAAGCCAGTTCTTCTGCATCTTTACCATCCCCATCCCGGATCATCAGGAAATTATCACGCAGATATGTCTGATTGATATATTTAAGATTGGCATAAGTTTTTATGTTAGTGCAGCTGTTAGTAGAAATAATGGAAATCCTTGACAAATTTCCTTCCTGATCGTAAATTTCAGAATAATATTTTTCCAGAAGCAGTGGCAGCCGGCTTTTGTCCTGTTTACCTTCCACAATAAAGACAAAGCTGACATTCAGAAGGTCACTGGCAGTAAATCCCAGATCATCCAGGATCGCAGAAAGATTTGTATGGCTTCGGATCACTGAATATCCATCCTCATCCAAAACCATCTGACGAATCTGCCTGCTGTTAAACTGGAACAGCAGATTTGGGGAATGTGTTGTAAAAATAACCTGGCTTTTTCTGGAAAGTCTGTACAGAATTTCACTGGATTTCTTCTGTAAGGTAGGGTGCAGGAAAATCTCCGGATCTTCCATAAGAATCATTCCAGGGACACGTTCTTCATCCTCCAGATAGGATTCCAGCAGAGAAAGCATATAAATACTGCGCATTCCTTTTCCCAGAGAAGAAATATGTTCCGGTACGTGCGACTCTTTTGACTCCAGATATGCATTTACCTGAAAAATCCTGTCTGTATTGCAGGTCAATTCATAACAGATGGTTCCGGAGGTACCGCCGTTTTTGTGAAAGTTTTCGTTGACTCGCTGAGAAAAACTGTCAAGATTCAGTTGGTACAATTTATATTCTAAAAGTTTCTCAGTCTCAAAAGCATTTAGCTGAGACGGCATTTTTTGATTAATCAGTCCGATACAGGAAAAACAGTGATTGCATTTCTTGGAACGGTCAAAAAGGCAGCAGTCGGCGCGCATCTGATTCAGCAGATCATCTTCCATAAATGATAAGAGACTATCCTGAATTCCGTTCAGATCACGTTGACTGTCCAGATAATATATCTTTGGAAAAACTTCTCGAATGGCAGGATTGTTTTTGTGATATCCATCCGACAATCGGATACGTCCATTGTAATTTGCAATGTAGGAAAATGTCAGCATATTACCTTTATAGGATGGGAGCTTTTTCTGAAATTCCCTCATCCAGATTTCCATTCTCCGGTAGGAACTGACTTTACGGAGTCTGTGAAGAAGTTCCAGGTCTTCCTGTGTGATTTCAAGAGTGATATCAATCTCTATATTTTGTTTTTTTTCATTAAAATCAGTTTCTGCAATCTCGTATTGTCCGCCTACTGCGCAGAGTGCGCTGAGAACTGCTGTTTTTCCCACGTTATTTTTTCCAACCAGTATTAAGGCATTTTCTATATCACAGATTTCAAGACTGCGAATGTATCGGAAGTTTTTAATGTGAAGTTTCTGGATACGCATAAGATTCCCTCTCTTTTTTACAGAATTGTACGATTTTTATAAAAATCAAAGACTATTCTGATAGATTTCCATATATGAGAATACTATAATTATAGCATCTGCAAAAGTAAAAAATCAATCGGAAACAATGTAGTTCTTGCATCTTCTATTTATTCATGTTAAAATCTTAAGATGTCAAAAATACAATATATATGAGATAAAAAACAGTAGTGAGCTGTTATGAAGATAGGAGATAACAATTAAATGGCAATGAGTCCGATGATGCAGGAATACTGCAAGACAAAGGAACAATATAAAGACTGCATTTTATTCTACCGTCTGGGAGATTTTTATGAAATGTTTTTTGATGATGCATTACTTGTCACCAGGGAACTGGAGATTACCCTTACAGGAAAGGATTGCGGATTAGAGGAGAGGGCACCCATGTGTGGTGTCCCTTATCATGCTGCGGAGACTTATATTAATCGTCTGATCGAGAGAGGACATAAGGTAGCAATCTGTGAGCAGGTAGAGGATCCTAAAAAAGCCAAAGGACTGGTAAAGCGTGAGGTTGTGAGGATCGTAACCCCAGGAACCACACTGGATGCTGCTGCTCTTGATGAGACAAAGAATAATTACCTGATGTCTATTGTGTCTATGGAAGAACATTTCGGATGCGCTATTGCAGACATTACAACAGGTGACTGTTTCCTTACTGAGGTGGACAAACCTCAGAAACTTCTTGATGAGATCAATAAATTTGTTCCTGCAGAGATTATCTGTAATGATTCTTTTTATATGTCTAATATAGATACAGATGACTTGCAGAACCGTCTTGGGATTTGTGTTTTTTCATTGGATTCCTGGTATTTCGATGACGAGTTGTGCCGCCGCACACTAAAAGAACATTTTCATGTAGGTTCTCTGGAGGGACTGGGCGTTGGTGATTATGACTGCGGGATCATTGCAGCAGGAGCACTTTTCCTTTATCTGAAGGAAACACAGAAAACCGCGCTGTCCCATATGGCGACGATCCGTCCGTATGCAGCAGAAAAGTATATGCTGATCGACAGCTCCAGCCGCAGGAATCTTGAACTTGTAGAAACATTACGTGAAAAACAGAAAAGAGGTTCTCTTCTCTGGGTACTGGATAAGACAAAGACTGCCATGGGTGCCAGAACACTTCGCAGTTATGTAGAACAGCCATTGATCGACAGAGATGAGATCGAGGAACGTCTTGAGGCGTTGGAAGAGTTAAATAAAAATGGAATGCTTCGCGACGAGATCAGGGAATATCTGGGACCTGTCTATGATCTGGAACGACTGATCAGCCGTATCAGTTATAAGTCAGCTAATCCGCGGGATCTGATCGCTTTTGCTTCTTCACTGGAAATGCTTCCATATATAAAACAGGTATTAAAAGAATTTAAGACTCCCCTGCTTCAGAAAATTTATGAAGATATGGACTCTCTGGAAGATGTAACAGATCTGATTAAACGTGCCATCGTGGAAGATCCGCCTCTTGCACAGAAGGATGGCGGTATTATCAAAGAAGGTTATAATGAAGATGTAGATAAATTCCGCCGTTCCAGGACAGATGGTAAGAAATGGCTTTCAGAACTGGAAGCAAGGGAACGTGAGCGTACCGGTATCAAGACAATGAAGATTAAATATAATCGTGTATTTGGTTATTCACTGGAGGTTACCAATACATTTAAAGACCAGGTACCTGACAACTATATTCGTAAGCAGACACTTTCTAATGCAGAACGTTACATTACACAGGAATTGAAGGAATTGGAAGATTTAATTCTTGGTGCAGAGGACAAGCTTTATGCGCTGGAATATGAATTATTCTGTAGTGTGCGTGATACTGTCGGTAAAGAGGTTGTGCGTATTCAGAAAACAGCCAAGGCAGTAGCCGCATTAGATGTGTTTGCTTCTCTTGCACTGGTTGCAGAACGAAATCATTTTGTGCGTCCAAAAACAAACACAACAGGTGTGATTGACATCAAGAATGGCCGTCATCCGGTTGTAGAGCAGATGATTGAGAACGATATGTTTATTGCAAATGATACATATCTGGACAACCATAAAAAAAGGGTATCCATTATCACAGGTCCAAATATGGCAGGTAAGTCTACATATATGAGACAGACTGCCCTGATCGTACTGATGGCACAGATCGGAAGCTTTGTCCCTGCTGAAAAAGCGAACATTGGAATTGTTGACAGAATCTTTACACGTGTAGGTGCATCGGATGACCTGGCAAGCGGTCAGAGTACCTTTATGGTGGAAATGACAGAGGTTGCGAATATTCTGAGAAATGCCACTTCCAGAAGTCTTCTGATCCTGGACGAGATCGGACGTGGTACCAGTACATTTGACGGTCTTGCAATTGCATGGGCAGTGATCGAGCATATCAGCAATACGAAGCTCTGTGGCGCCAAAACATTATTTGCTACTCATTACCATGAGCTTACTGAACTGGAGGGCAAGATTCCGGGAGTCAATAACTACTGTATCGCCGTCAAGGAAAAAGGGGACGATATTGTATTTCTGCGCAAGATTGTTCAGGGCGGCGCAGACAAAAGTTATGGTATCCAGGTTGCCAAGCTTGCCGGTGTTCCTGATTCTGTGATCCAGAGAGCAAAGGAACTGGTGGAGGAGCTCAGTGATGCGGATATTACGGCAGCAGTAAAAGACCTGACGTCTGCGAAAAAGAAAAAGCCTGTATACGATCAGATGGATATGGCACAGATGTCCCTGTTTGATACCGTTAAAGATGATGACATCATAGAAGAAATCAAGGGTCTTGATATGGGAAACATGACTCCTATCGAGGCAATGAATACACTTTATAACCTACAGAACAAGATTAAGAACAGATGGTGATAAAAGTTGAGAAAAATTGCAGTATTAGACCAGCAGACCATAGATAAGATCGCTGCCGGTGAGGTAGTGGAACGTCCGTCCTCCATTGTGAAGGAGCTTGTGGAGAATGCAATTGATGCAGGAGCAACTGCTGTAACAGTGGAGATCACAGACGGCGGCAAAAAGATGATACGTATCACAGATAATGGCGGGGGTATGGAAAGAGATCAGGTACCCCTGGCATTTTTGCGTCATGCCACCAGTAAGATTGAGAAGGTTGAGGATCTGGAACACATTGCGTCTCTTGGATTTCGCGGTGAGGCTTTGTCCAGTATTGCCGCTGTTGCACAGGTGGAACTGATCACAAAGACCCCATCTGCATTAAGCGGAGTCCGCTATGTGATCAATGGTGGTGTACAGGAGTCTTTAGAGGATATGGGGGCTCCGGAAGGGACTACTTTCCTGGTGAGAAACCTTTTTTATAATACACCTGCAAGAAGCAAGTTCCTGAAATCAGATACTACGGAGGGAAATTATGTCAGCACTTTGATGGAACAGCTGGCATTGTCCCATCCTGAGATTTCTTTTAAATATATCCAGAATAAACAGGTGAAGCTTCACACATCCGGTAATTACAATATAAAAGATGTGATCTATAATATATATGGAAGAGATATTACCAAAGCACTTCTTGAAGTATCCTACGAGAATGATTTCATGAAGATTGAGGGTTTTGTGGGAAAACCGGAGATTTCCAGAGGCAACCGTACTTTTGAGAATTACTATATTAACGGACGCTTTGTAAAAAACAGGATCATTGCAAAGGGAATCGAGGATGCCTATAAGGGATTTCTCATGCAGCATAAGTTTCCCTTTGTTTCTCTTCATATCCAGATGGAGGGAAATGATCTGGACGTAAATGTACATCCAAGTAAGATGGAAGTACGGTTTGCCAGAGGAACGGAAGTTTACGATGCCGTTTATGAGACAGTTCATAAGGCTCTTACTACAAGAGAAATGATCCAGACAGTACCTTTTGGAAAAGAAGAACCGGTAAAGAAACTGTCGTCTGTGGTGAAACCGGGGGATGTACCGGAGCCATTTGAAACTAGGCGCCGCGCTGAAATGCCGGAGTATCGAACACAAGTAGCGAATACAGTTAATCGTACTTCGAATGTGTCGATAAAAGGCAATGATAGGACAGTATCTGCACCAGATACTGCTATGGATAAAAAACAGATTTCTTCTTATTCAACACTTCCGCGAGGAACTATCACTATGGCGGAACAGGCAGTACGAGAGCAAAAGATTTATCAGACAAAAGATCCTTTTACAAAAGCAGAGGAGAAGCTTTTCGAAGGAACAATAAACGACAAAAATATACATGAAAAACAGCCTGACGCAATGCAGGTAAATATGTCACAGAAAGCAACTGCTTCTGTGAATAAAAATGTAGTGGATTCAAATGAGAATGCAGAAACTTGTGATGAAAGTGCTGAAAGAGTACAGGAAGTAGAGAAACAGCAAAAACCACAACAGTTAGAATTGTTTGAAGAGAAACTTCTTGCCCCTGAATCCAGAAGCCGTCATCAGCTGATCGGTCAGATTTTTGATACGTACTGGCTTGTACAATTTGAAGACAGATTTTTTATCATAGATCAGCATGCGGCTCATGAGAAGGTCTATTACGAACGTTTTGTTAAAAGATTTCGCGAGCAGATGATAGAATCCCAGTATCTTTCTCCTCCGTTGATCGTATCCCTGAATCTTCAGGAAGAGGCATTGCTTGAAACAAACAGAAAATATTTTGAAGATTTTGGTTTTGAGATCGAGCCATTTGGAGGTAAGGAATATTGCATTAATGCCGTACCGACCAATCTCTATGGGCTGGATGAGGAGGAATTGTTTCTGGAAATGCTGGATAATCTTGCATCTGAGAAAGATAAAGATCCCCTTGGAATCTTTGCTTCCAGACTTGCAACGATGGCGTGTAAGGCCGCAGTAAAGGGAAACCATCAGATGTCTGTTCAAGAGGCAAATATGTTGATTGATGAGCTTCTGACTTTGGATAATCCTTATCATTGTCCACATGGACGCCCGACGATCATTTCCATGACAAAGACAGAACTGGAAAAGAAATTTAAACGTATTGTATAATGTGTGTTATCATGTATGCAGTGAACAGGGATTATACTGTTTTTATTTTAATATAAGGAGTTACTATGAAAAAGCCATTGATTGTTCTTACCGGACCGACGGCAGCAGGAAAAACTCATCTCTCTATTGCGCTTGCCAAAGCGGTAAACGGTGAAATTATTTCCGCAGATTCCATGCAGGTATATAAATATATGGATATTGGCTCTGCTAAGATTCGTCAGGAAGAAATGCAGGGTGTGAAGCATTATCTGGTAGATGAACTGCTGCCTGAAGAAGAGTTTCATATTGTAAAGTTTCAGCAGATGGCAAAAGCCGCCATGAAAGAGATTTATGCAAAAGGAAAGATTCCGATTCTGGTAGGTGGAACCGGTTTTTATATACAGGCAATTACCAAAGATATTGATTTTACTCAGGCAGAGCAGGAAGACGGATACCGTCAGGAACTGGAACAGCTTGCAGCAGAGAAAGGAAATGAATATCTTCATCAGATGCTGCTGGAGGTTGATCCTGTCAGTGCAAAAGAAATTCATGCCAATAATGTAAAACGTGTGATTCGTGCCCTGGAATTTTATCATCAGAATCATTCTCCGATTTCAGCTCATAACCAGGAGCAGAAAGAACACGAGACGCCATACAATCTGGCATATTTTGTTCTGAATGTCCCCAGAGATCTTCTTTATAAACGTATTGATGACCGTATTGATGAAATGCTTGAGAAGGGACTTCTTGAGGAAGTACAGAAACTGAAGAGTATGGGCTACCACAGAGGAATGGTTTCCATGCAGGGACTGGGCTATAAAGAAATCCTTGCATATCTGGATGGGGAATATCCTCTGGAAGAGGCAGTACGAATCCTTAAAAGAGATACCAGACACTTCGCCAAGCGCCAGCTTACCTGGTTTCGCAGAGAAAAAGATACGATTTGGATGAATAAAGATGAATTTGACTATAATGAAGATTTGATTCTTGAAAAAATGTTGGAAATTTGTCGTGAAAGAGAGATTTTATAAATAACATTGATTCAGTTAAATTTTTATTTGCAGTATTAGATTAAGAGATTACAGACTATAAAATATATGAGGAATAAACAGATTATGAAAGAAATGTATGCACAGCTTGGAATCTCCTCTGAAGTTTACGACTTCGGTCATGAAATTGAGGAATCCCTGAAAGAAAGATTTGATAAATTTGATAAAACAGCAGAATACAACCAGATGAAGGTGCTTCTTGCCATGCAGAAGAACAAGGTAAGCGCAGAATGCTTCGGAAGTTCTTCTGGTTACGGATATGATGATATCGGACGTGAGACACTTGAGAAAGTTTATGCAGATACTTTCCATACAGAGGCATGTCTGGTGCGTCCACAGATTACATGCGGTACTCATGCACTGGCAATTGCGCTGTTTGGCAATCTTCGTCCAGGTGATGAACTTCTTGCACCGGCAGGAAAACCATACGATACACTGGAAGAAGTGATTGGTATTCGTCCGTCAAAAGGTTCTCTTGCAGAATATGGTGTAAGCTATCGTCAGGTAGAACTTCTGGAAGATGGAACTTTTGATTATGACAGCATTCGCAAGGCAATCAATGAAAAAACCCGCCTTGTTGAAATTCAGCGTTCTAAGGGGTATCAGACACGTCCATCTTTCTCTGTAAAGCAGATTGGAGAACTGATTACTTTTGTTAAGAGTATCAAACCGGATGTTATCTGCATGGTAGACAACTGTTATGGTGAGTTCGTAGATACGATCGAACCAAGTGACGTAGGGGCAGACATGGTTGTTGGCTCGCTGATCAAAAATCCGGGCGGCGGACTTGCTCCAATCGGCGGATATATTGCAGGTACCAAAGAATGTGTGGAGAATGCCTCTTACAGAATGACTTGTCCGGGACTTGGAAGTGAAGTAGGTGCAACTCTTGGAGTGAACCGCTCATTTTTCCAGGGATTTTTCCTTGCACCAATGGTTACCAAGGGTGCATTAAAAGGTGCTGTTTTTGCGGCAAACATTTATGAAAGATTAGGATTTCCTGTGATTCCGAATTCTACAGAGGAACGTCAGGATATTATCCAGGCAGTAAGCCTTGGAACACCGGAGGGATTAATTGCTTTCTGCAAAGGTATTCAGGCGGCAGCGCCGGTTGACAGCTACGTAGATCCGGAACCGTGGGATATGCCGGGATATGATAGTCAGGTTATTATGGCAGCAGGAGCATTTGTCCAGGGATCTTCTATTGAACTCTCGGCAGATGGTCCGATGAAACCACCATATGCAGTATACTTCCAGGGTGGACTTACCTGGGAACATGCAAAACTTGGTGTGCTGATGTCTCTGCAGAAAATGGTAGATAAAGGTCTTGTGACTTTAAAATAATAAATGGCTGAGGGTGGACTATGAAAAAGAGGCAGGTAGTGATCATAGGTGCTGGCGCTTCAGGACTGATGGCGGCGATTATGGCGGCCAGAAACGGGGCGGCGGTCACTGTTCTGGAACAAAATGAAAAGCCGGGAAAAAAAATCTGTGCGACAGGAAATGGTAAATGTAATTTTTCAAATCTTGTGATGCCAGATGATGCATACAGAGGGAAGCATCCCGAGTTTGTAAATCATGCGCTGGCACAGTTTTCTGTCAAAGATACGGTGGAATTTTTTAAAAAACTGGGAATTTTTCCGTTGGATAAGAATGGATACCTGTATCCGAGAAGTAATCAGGCACAGAGCGTTGTAGATGTGTTATGCATGGAAGCATCCAATCTGGGTATAAAAATAAAGACAAACGAACAGGTTATTGCGATAGAGACAGAGAAGAACGGCAGAAACTTTCAGGTTCTGACAAAAGGATGGCACTATGAGGCGGATGCTCTTATACTTGCCAATGGTTCGAAGGCTTCCTCTATTTCTGGTTCAGATGGAAGTGGATATGAACTTGCAGAGAGTTTAAAACACCGCATTATTCCGGTTTACCCGGCTTTGACGGCATTAAAATGTAAAGGGCCTGCCTTTAAAGTGTGGGCTGGCGTACGTACGGAAGGAGAAGTTTCACTTTTTATAGACGGAAAATTTTACAAATCGGAGAGAGGCGAACTTCAGCTTACGGAATACGGAATATCCGGCATTCCTGTATTTCAGATCAGTACTTATGCAATTCGTGCTGTCAGAGATGGTCATAAAGCAGCATTACGTATAAATTTCATGCCAGAGTTATCCGAAGAAGAATTAAAACAATTGTTACACTCACGAAAAAAAGCGTGTCCATATAAAAATGAAAAAGAACTTTTAGTCGGTCTTTTCCCGGAAAAACTGATAAAGGTTCTTACTTCCCAGAAACATTTAATCTCCGCAATAAAGGAATTTCCGCTTGAGGTTCAGGATGGAATGTCATTTTCTCAGGCGCAGGTTTGTTCCGGAGGTGTAGATACGATTCAGGTGAATGATCATACTATGGAATCAAAATTTTGCAGAAATTTGTATTTCGCAGGGGAACTTCTGGATATTGATGGTACATGTGGGGGATATAATCTACAGTGGGCATGGAGCAGCGGAGCAGTTGCCGGTATTAATGCTGCAAAGGAGGATAAAAAATGATTCGAATTTCACAGCTTAAGCTTCCAATCACACATACACAGGCACAACTTGAAAAGAAAATTTTAAAGACGCTAAAGAACCCGGGAAGTAGTTTCACTTATGAGATAAAGAAACAGTCTTTAGACTGCCGACATAAGAATGATAAGATTTTTGTATATACAATCGATGTAAAAATCAAAGATGAGCAGAAAATTGTTAAAAAAGTTAACAATAACAATATTATGTTAACTAAAGAAAAACAATATCAGTTTCCACAGCCAGGCGAAACACCACTAATACATCCACCGGTAATTGTAGGAAGCGGTCCTGCCGGACTTTTCTGCGGATGGTATCTTGCGAAGGCAGGATATTGTCCCGTTATCCTTGAAAGAGGCGAAGAGGCAGATAAACGTCAGAAAACAGTAGAGAACTTCTGGAAGAACGGAGTTCTTGACCCTGAATCCAATGTACAATTTGGAGAAGGAGGTGCCGGTACTTTTTCTGATGGAAAACTGAATACCCTCGTTAAAGATCCTTATGGACGCAATCATGAAGTGCTGAAGCGCTTTGTTGCTGCCGGTGCGCCGGAGGAAATTATTTATCAGCAGAAACCTCATCTGGGAACCGATGTCCTGGTGGGAATCGTTGAGAAAATGCGCCATGAGATAGAGGATATGGGCGGAAAATTCTGCTTTCGTTCAAAAGTGACAGATCTTATTTTTGAGAATGGTGCGCTGAAAGAAGTGGAGATAAACAACAGTGAAAAAATCCCGGCTGAAGTTTGTGTGCTTGCTCTTGGGCATAGCGCAAGAGATACCTTTGAGATGCTTCAGAAACGTGGCGTTTATATGGAACCGAAATCGTTTGCCGTAGGACTGCGTATCGAGCATCCACAGGAAATGATTAATATGGATCTGTATGGAGAACCGGAGAATGAACTGCTTGGGGCTGCCAGCTACAAAGTAACTCATAAATGTGAGAACGGCAGAGGTGTTTACTCTTTCTGTATGTGTCCTGGTGGATATGTAGTAAATGCATCTTCTGAGCCTGGACGCCTTGCTGTTAACGGTATGAGTTATCAGGCGCGTGACTCCAGAAATGCCAATAGTGCAATGATCGTGACAGTCACGCCTGAGGATTTTCCGGAAAAAGGAGCTCTTGGCGGCGTAGAATTTCAGCGTGATCTGGAAAGAAAAGCCTGGGAACTTGGAAAAGGTAAGATTCCTGTTCAGCTATTTGGGGATTTCTGCAAAAATCAGTCAAGCGAAGCATTGGGAGACGTTTTGCCATGTATGAAAGGAGAATATACTTTGGCAAATGTCCGTTCTATTCTGCCAAAGGCTGTAGGTGATTCGATAGAAGAAGGTGTGAAATTTTTTGGAAAAAGAATCTCCGGATTTGACAGAGAAGATGCACTTCTCAGTGGTATAGAAAGCCGTACCTCTTCTCCTGTAAGAATTGTGCGCGATCAGGAACTTGTGGCAAATATAGGAGGAATTTACCCTTGTGGTGAGGGCGCAGGGTATGCAGGCGGAATTACAAGCGCAGCTATGGACGGAATAAAAGTTGCGGAGACAGTGTGCAGAAAATATGCAATTACAAAGTAGCTGACAGAATATGTAATATAACATTGCTACACATAAAGTTCACATAAAAACTTTGGGAGGAGAGTGTACATCTCTCCTCTTTTATGTTAGAATATAATTTGCAATTTGCCCAAAAGCTTTAGAGAGCAGATGGCAAACTTATGAATAATACAAATAATATCATGAAACAACTGCCGGAGGAGCAGCGTCCATATGAGAAATGTTTTACACAGGGCGAAAGCGCATTAAGTGACAGCGAACTGCTGGCAGTAATTTTGCGTAGTGGTACTCAGGGAAAGAATTCACTGACACTTGCACAGGAAATTCTTAAGGTTATGGAGAAATCTTCCTATCCCGGACTGACAGGACTTTTACATATATCTGTACAGGATCTTATGAAAATAAATGGAATCGGACAGGTAAAAGCCGTTCAGCTGAAATGCATTGGCGAGCTTTCCAAAAGGATTGCAAGAAATGCTGCCAGACCTCAGCTGGTTATGAATAATCCGGCTTCTATTGCAGCCTATTATATGGAAGAACTTCGTCATGAAGAACAAGAAGTTGTAATCTGTATGATGTCAGATGTAAAGGGGCACTTTCTGGGAGATAAAATATTGACCAGGGGAACTGTAACGGGATCAATGGTAACACCCAGAGAAATCTATATGGAGGCGTTACGCCGCCATGCAGTCAGTCTGATATTGATTCATAATCACCCAAGTGGTGATCCCACACCAAGTTCGGATGATGTACAGATTACGACAAGAATTTATCAGGCAGGGGAATTGATTGGCATACATCTCCTTGACCATATTGTAATTGGAGATCAGAAGTATTGTAGCTTCAGAGAAGAAGGATTGTGGGAAGAATGTGTAGAATAAGAGAGTACTGTTTATTCTGCATCTGGTAATCAGAAACAGAGGAGATACTGTCTGTCAGGATTTATGTGCGGACAATAACGATAAAGGGGCAGATACATGCTGTTTGAGAAAACATATGGAATAGATTTGGGGAGCAGTTCCGTAAAGGTCTATTCTTTTTTTAGGAACAAAACTTATATTGAGAAAAATATGATTGCATCCAAAGGGCGTAAGATCATTGCCATGGGTAACGAAGCGTATGAGATGTTTGAGAAGTCACCTACAGATATTGCAGTTGCTTCGCCGATGACATTTGGTATGATTGCTAACCTGGAACTTCAGGAAATCGTTCTTTACAGCATGATTCGTAAGATCGATCATATTCTTGGATTTGGAGCGGTGATGTATTTTACAGTTCCGCTGGATATGACTGCCGTCGAGAAAAGGGCTTATTTTCATGTGGCAAACGGTCACTGGCTGAAGAAAAATCGTGTATTCATGGTGGAAGCACCAATCGCCGATGCGATTGCCATGGGTGTGAATCTGGAAGATCCGGAAGGAAATATGATCGTTAATATCGGTGCACAGAGTACAGAAGTATCGATTATTACTGACGGAAAGATTATTATCAGTAAGAAAATACCATTGGGTGGCAGACAGATGAATGAATCTATCTGCAGTGAAATACGTAAGAGGTATAATCTGCAGATAGGGACACGAACTGCCAAGAGGCTTAAGATGGTAATGGGACGTCTTAGTGATCAGAAAAAAGGAGTTCGAAAAGTTGTCGGAATCGACTGCATTTCCGGACTCCCGAGAGAAGAAGTCATTTCATCATACGTGGTAAATGATGGAATTATGAATTGTCTGAATGAGATTGCAGCAGAAATGAAGACATTTCTGGAACGAATTCCGCCACAGATTTCCTATCATATCGCAAAACAGGGTATTTACATAACAGGAGGCAGTACAAGACTGCCTTATATAGACAAATATCTTGCCAGTTATACTGGGTTTACCTTTAATCTGTCAGAACTTTATGAAACTTCGGCAGTTACAGGTCTTGAGAAAATAATCAGAGATAAAGATCTGCGTAAATGGGCAGTACCGATTACGCAGAGAAAACTATAATTTTTAGGGGTGCATCATGAAAAACCTGAAAAAGAAAGTACGTTTTAGGATTCAATTAAAAAGTAAACATCTTCTGGCCATTATGACGATCTTTTGCGTCAGCTGTATTGCTGCCACATTTGCTTCCGGTGTTACTACTGCACCATTGCAGGATGCGGCAGGTATTGTGATTGTCCCATTTGAGAACAGCATCAATAAGATCAGTTCTGTTCTTAACGGAATGCAGGATCGTATGCGCGACAAAGAAGAAATCCTCAGCGAAAATGAGAATTTAAAGGCACAGGTAGAAAGTCTTACAGAACAGAATAATAAGCTGATTCAGGATCAGACAGAATATGTAAGATTACAGCAGATGTATAATCTTGATCAGCAATATACAGAATATCCAAAGGTTGCCGCTGAGATAATATCCAAAGATCCTGGAAACTGGTATGATACATTTATGATCAACCGGGGATCAGCAGATGGAATACGTGTGGACAATAATGTAATTGCTGATAAAGGACTGGTAGGAATTGTAACAGAGGTAGGAACTCATTGGGCAACTGTACGTTCCATCATTGATGACAGCAGTAATGTCAGCGCCATGACAGTCAGCACGCAGGATAATTGTGTGGTAGAGGGTGACCTAGAATTGATTGATGAGGGAAAATTGAGTTTCAGTCAGATGTATGACCAGGATAATAAGGTAACAGTCGGAGAACGTATTGTAACGTCAAATATCAGTGAAAAATATGTAGAAGGATTGTTTATCGGATATGTCAGCGAAGTCCGGCAGGACAGCAACAATCTGACCAAAACCGGAACAATCGTCACACCTGTAGATTTTCAGCACCTGAAAGATGTACTTGTAATTACAGTAAATAAACAGGATTCTGTTGATGACAGCGGACAGGCAGCTCAGGAGGCAACTGCGAATGAAGAGTAAGATAACATTATTTTTTATGATTCTTATAAGTTTTCTTCTTCAATGTACAGTTCTTCATGTGATATCTATCGGATCTATCACACCGAACCTTATTCTGATTCTTTGTATATCGATGGGATTGATGCGAGGTAGAAAAAGTGGAATGTGGACAGGCTTTTTCTGCGGCTTTCTTGTAGATATGTTCTATGGATCTGTATTTGGATTTTATGCCCTGATCTATATGTATATTGGATTTCTCAGCGGATATGCACATAGAATCTGTTATGATGATGATATTAAAGTTCCGGTAATGCTTGCTGGTATTGGAGATTTATTGTATGGTCTTGCTGTCTATGCATTACAGTTTTTACTTCGTGGCCGTTTAGGACTTGGAACTTATTTATACAGAATTATCCTGCCTGAGATTTTTTATACAGTGATTCTTACATTGATTGTTTACCGGGTATTTCATTATATTAACTATCATTTTATGAATAATCCATCAAGGAAAGAAAGTGAGTCTATTTGGGTACTAAAATAAAAAGATTTTTTAAAAAGATACGAATAAAACGAACTACAGTATTGGTGCTTGTTTTTGTGTTTATGTCTGCAACTTTAGTAAGACAGCTTTTTGAACTGCAGATCATTCAGGGACAGGACTATATCAGTAAATTTGAATCAAGGACGACCAAAAAACGTGTGATCAAGAGCACACGTGGTAATATATATGATAGAAATGGAGAAGAACTGGCAACAAATGTGCTGGCTTATTCTGTGACTTTTGAGGATAACGGAACTTATGATTCTACCAGAGAAAAAAATCTTACGCTGAATGGCATTGCTTATCAGGTTCTGAAGATTCTTCAGTCTAATGGTGATTCCATAAGCACCAGTTTTCATATTGTTCTGGACGAGAATGGAAATTATGTATTTGATGTGGATGAGGGGTTTACACTGAACCGTTTTCGTGCAGATATTTATGGTGAAGCGCTGATTGATAATCTGACAAAAGAACAAAAAAAGGCTACTGCAGATGAGATGATTGAATATCTAAGCGGCAATAAGGGATTTTCCATTGTTCTCTATGGAGATAATGCTTATACCAACGAAGAACTTCAATCTCATGGTCTGCCACTGGAGCTGTCCAAACAGGATGTTCTTGATCTGGCAAAGATTCGTTACGCATTAAGTACAAACAGTTTTAAAAAATATATGGCTGTTACGATTGCCACAAATGTAAGTGAGAAATCAGTAGCTGCTATCAAGGAAAATCAGGCGGAGCTTCAGGGTATTGATATTGTAGAAGATTCTATTCGTAAATATATTGATGATGTGAGTATGGGACCGATACTTGGATATACAGGTCAGGCTTCCTCAGATGAATTGGAAGAATTAAGGGCAAAGAACCCTGATTATTCCAATGATGCAATTGTTGGTAAAACCGGTATTGAAAAATATATGGAAACTTCATTGCAGGGAACAGATGGTGAGGAAACTGTTACTGTCGATAACCTTGGTAAAGTACTTAAAATTGATGACAGTACAAGAGTGGAACCTGTGGCAGGTAATGATACGTATCTGACTATAGACAGTAGCTGGCAGTCTGCAATCTATCAGATATTGAAACAAAGAGTTGCCGGAATTTTGTTGTCTAAGATAGAAGCAACCAAGACATATGATTTCAGTGTTCAGGATGCGGCCCAGATTAAGATACCGATTTATGACGTATATAATGCACTGGTGTCGAACAGCGTTATTGATATCAGTAAATTCAGTGACGCAGATGCTTCTGATACAGAAAAAAATTTATATGCCAAATTTCAGCAAAAACAGCAACAGGTTTTTGATACAATAACTAACAGACTTACAAGTGAGAATCCTCCTGCTGTAAAGGATGAAGATGAACAGATTCAGGAATATCTCACATATATTTGTGATGATCTTCTGAGAGATACTCTTGGAATTATTTCAAAAAATGCAATCGATACATCTGACAGCACTTATCAGGTATGGACAACAGATAAAAATATCAGCCTGAAAGATTATCTGACATATGCAGCAAGTCAGAACTGGATCGATATTTCCAAATTTTCTACAGAAGGTGATTATCTGGATTCAGATGAGGTATATAAAGCACTTACAGATTATCTGATAGATTATCTGAAAACAGATAACAGTTTTTCTAAACTTCTGTACAAATATATGCTTCAGGAAGATACGATCTCAGGAAGAGAAATCTGCCTGGTACTTTATGAGCAAGGCGTTTTATCGAAGGATGACGGCACTTATGAAGCATTGGCATCTGGTGCTATGACGGCGTATGATTTTATGATCAATAAGATTTATACCTTGGAGATTGAACCTGCACAGCTTGCACTGGAGCCTTGTTCTGCATCAGCTGTGATTACGGATATAAAGACCGGGGATGTGTTGGCATGCGTTTCTTATCCTGGATATGATAATAACCGGCTTGTAAATAATATGGATACAGAATACTATACAAAACTGTCTCTGGATCAGTCCAGTCCATTCTTTAACAAAGCAACACAGCAGACAGCGGCACCTGGTTCTACATTTAAGATTCTTTCTACGATTGCCGGAATGTCTGAAGGCGTGATCGATGATGGAACATATATTAATTGTACAGGTTCTTTTGACCTGGTAACTCCGCCAATTAACTGTTGGAATAAACAGGGACATGGGGAAATTGAGATCAGAGAAGCAATAGAACAGTCTTGCAACTATTATTTCAATATGGTTGGTTTTAAGCTTGGACAGGATGAGAATGGTGATTTTTCAGAAAATCGAAGTCTGAGTGTATTACAGAAGTATGCTGCTGAGATTGGGCTTGATAAGAAAACAGGAATTGAGATTACGGAGTCTGCACCGCAGGTATCAAACTCATATGCCGTTCCGTCTTATATCGGTCAGGGTACAAATGCTTATACTACCAGCCAGCTGGCTCGTTATGCAACCGCTATTGCCACAAGTGGAAATGTATATGATCTGACTTTACTTGACAGGCAGACGAATTCTAAAGGTGAAACACTCAAAGAATATGAACCAGATATCATTAACACTGTTGATGTGTCACAGAATGTATGGGACGATATCCATGATGGAATGTATCGAGTGGTTCAGACTCATAAACAGTTTGATGGATTAGGAGTAGACGTGGCAGGTAAAACCGGTACAGCCGAGGTAAATATTTATCATCCGAACCATGGTATGTTTATCGGATATGCACCGGCCTCAGATCCTGAATATGCCATTGCAGTTCGTATTGAAAATGGATATACTTCCGGTAATGCATGCCTTGCGGCTGATGATATTTTTAAATATATCTTTGAGTTAGCTGACGAAAAGTCTATTCTTACAGGTGTTGCCGCAAGTGATACCAGTGATACATCGAATGACTAAGGGTATTGCTGTTCACTCCGTTTTCAGTAACTCTTATTGACACGGCGTGAGTGGTAATTGCAAAATCACAATACACGAGAATACCAGGAGAGTGGAAAAATTTTTCAGGAGGAAATGTAACTATGAGTGAAGTCATTGTGATCACTTCCGGAAAAGGCGGAGTAGGGAAAACTACTACTGTTGCCAATATCGGGACAGGCCTGGCTATGCTTGGCAAGAAAGTTGTGGTAGTGGATACAGATATAGGTCTGAGAAATCTGGATGTTGTTCTGGGACTGGAAAACAGGATTGTCTATAATCTGGTAGATGTAATTAATGGAAGCTGCCGCTTGCGACAGGCGTTGATTAAGGATAAAAGACATCCGGATCTTTGCCTGCTGCCATCTGCGCAGACAAAGGATAAATCTGCTGTATCACCAGAACAGATGATAAAACTGACCGATGATTTGAGAGAACAGTTTGACTATATTCTTTTGGACTGCCCGGCGGGAATAGAGCAGGGATTTAAGAATGCGATTGCCGGTGCTGATAAAGCATTGGTGGTTACTACTCCGGAGGTATCTGCAATCAGGGATGCAGACAGGATTATCGGTCTTCTCGAAGCAAATGACATTCGTGATATCCGTCTGATCATTAATCGCCTGCGACCGGATATGATTACAAGAGGTGATATGATGTCTGTGGAGGATGTGACAGAAATTCTTGCAGTTGATCTCATTGGAACAATTCTGGATGATGAACAGATTGTGATCGCGACCAACCAGGGAGAACCTCTCTCCGGGAAAGCTTCTCAGGCGGAAGATGAATATATGAACATCTGCAAACGTATTCTCGGAGAAGAGATTCCATTTGTTGATATTAACAGGAAACAGGGATTTTTCAGAAGGCTAAGTAATATTTTCAAAAACAAATAAATTGTAAGGAGGGAATCTGTGTGAAAGCTTTTTTTAAAGAAAAGAAGCGTTCAGCAGGATATGCAAGAGACCGAATGAAACTTTTGCTGATCTCAGAACGGATCGACTGCTCACCACAGATGATGAAAATGTTGCGGAATGATATGATACATACCGTAAAGAAATACCTTACCATCGATGAAAAACAGATAAAAATTCAGATTACACAGGAGCCGGCAATGCTTTATGTGTATATTCCTGTTTTGAATAAAAAGGATAGATAAATTATGTTAAAGCAATATAAATTAAGATTTTACAATTTCAGGCTGATTCTTTTTTTAATTGCAATCAGCCTGATTGGAGTTACATTAGTAGGAACTGCTGCTCCGGATCTGAGGTCAAAACAGTTTGCCGGTGTAGTGCTGGGAATTATAATTATGTTAGTCCTTTCCTTGATGGATTATTCCTGGATTATGAACTTTCAGTGGATTATGTATGGCTTCAATATTATAATGCTGCTGGTTGTGCGTATTGCCGGTGACAGCGCCAACGGTGCTGCCAGATGGATCGGTATTGGATCTTTCCGATTCCAGCCGACAGAGTTATCTAAAATCATCCTGATTATATTTTTTGCAAAATTTCTCATGGATCATGAAGAAACTCTGAATACATTAAAAACACTGGCATTATCTGCCGTATTGCTGGCAGTTCCATTATTTTTGATCTTACAACAGCCTGACCTGAAAAATACGATTACGGTTGTGGTAATCTTTTGTATTATGATTTATATCGCAGGATTGAGTTATAAAATCATTGGTGGTGCATTGCTTATTGCAGTTCCTCTTCTGATTATCTTTTTATCAATTGTTGTTCAGCCAGATCAGAAATTGCTCAAAGATTATCAGAGAGATCGTATTATGTCTTTCTTATATTCGGAAAACGAGGAGTATTCTGATGATATTGAACAGCAGAATAATTCCAAAACTGCGATTGCTTCAGGCGAATTAGTTGGCAAAAAGTTAAGTGGTGATGACAGTACGACTTCTGTCAATCAGGGTAATTTTGTATCTGAAAATCAGACTGACTTTATTTTTGCGGTTGCAGGTGAGGAATATGGATTTATCGGATGCGTGGTAATCGTATTGCTGCTGCTTGCGATATCATTAGAGTGCATCCGGATGAGTCTTCGGGCAAAAGATTTGTCCGGGAGGATTCTTTGTTGCGGAATGGGTGGTCTGATCGCACTACAGAGTTTTATTAATATTTGTGTTGCAACAGGTCTTATGCCAAATACCGGAACTCCGCTTCCCTTTGTAAGCTATGGATTGACTTCACTTGTAAGCTTGTATATTGGTATGGGAATTGTGATTAATGTGGGACTCCAAAGCAGTACATATAACAAGGAAATCATACAAAAAGAGATTGACAGGAGAGAGGATTACTTATGAGAAAAAGAAAGGAATCTTCAAATCAAATACAGGAAAGAAAATCAGCTACTCCGTATAAATCAGCCACGCCATACAAGCGTGCACAAGAAGACAAAACTATTCGAAACCAAAATTCCAGACCTGTACATACTGTAAAACTCCCAAAATCCCAGATGCCGTCCAGGCAGACGGAGGAACATAAGGCGTTACAGCGTGCAAAATATCAGAAAAAAAGGCGGATATTAAAGAACATCTGTGGAACTTTGGTAGGGCTGTTTGCAATTCTTGTAGTTATTGGTGGTGCATTTTATGGATGGAATATATTAAGTGGAAATTACTTCGGAACACCAGAAAGGGCTTTTGATTCCTCAGAAGTCTTTACAAATGCACTTGCATCTAAAGAAAATATGAGGACACAGTCTTTTGCACAGAAATTGTGTGTTTCCGCAAAGGGAGATGTTGACCGTATAAAAAATGCAACTTTGGAAGACGGGCAAAAGGGATTATTATTCAGCCTGAGTAATCACAAGGTTTTATATGCAAATGGAATTTATGATAAAGTATATCCTGCGAGTATTACAAAAATTATGACCGCAATGCTTGCATTACAGAGTGGAAAGCTGGATGATATGGTAACCATTACTCAGGAGAATGTTACCCTGGAAGAAGGATCTCAGGTATGTGGATTTGTGGCAGGCGACCAGGTTACTCTGGATCAGCTTCTTCACTGTTTATTAGTATATTCAGGAAATGATGCAGCTTCTGCTATAGCTGAATATGTCGGTGGCACTACAGAGAATTTTGTGCAGATGATGAATGATTATGCTGCCAGACTTGGATGCACAGGAACACATTTTACGAATCCGCATGGATTGCAGGATGAAAATCATTATACAACTCCGTATGATATTTATCTGATGTTGAATGAGGCCTTTACATATCCTGAATTTACAGAGATTACAGAATTACCATCTTACACAGTAACTTATACCGGAGCAGATGGAAGCCAGCTAAGCACAACCCTTACGGCAACTGATCATTATCTTACAGGAGAGGCAACTGCGCCAAAAGATGTTACCATTCTGGGAGGAAAAACAGGTACAACAGGTACTGCCGGTAACTGTCTGGCGATTCTTACACAGAATGCTTATGGCAAGCCATTTGTATCAATTGTTATGGGCGCTTCCACGAAGGAACTTCTATACCAGGAAATGAACTCTTTACTTCAGAATATTAATAGTTAAATAATAAAGAAATTTATGGTAAAATGACTGTAGCAGCTATGATCTGGTTGCTACAGTTTTTTATATTATAATGAGGATGATACGAATATGATAACCAGAGAAGAATTGAAGGATTTTAAAGAGCAGAGACGAAACCTTATAGAGCGGAAAAGGGATGAATTTGTACGAAACAGCCTGCTTTCCGATGAATTTCTTGAAATGCTTGAGAAAAATAAAAAACCAATGGATTTATTAATGTCTTATTATAAATGTGCAATCATGGAAATTGAGACAAAATTTAAAGTATTAAATCAGGAATATTCTCTTCAATATGATAAGAACCCTATCGAAAGTATTAAGACAAGGGTAAAATCTTATGACAGTCTGTTACGAAAAATACGAAACAAGAATATTCCACTGACACTGGATTCTATAGAGAAAAATATCACTGATATTGCGGGAGTTCGCGTGATTTGCTCTTTTCCTGATGATATTTATGAGATTGCAGAGAGTTTCCTGAATCAGGATGACATTACACTGGTTGAGAAAAAAGATTATATTAAAAATCCAAAACCAAGTGGATACAGGAGTCTTCATCTGATTGTACAAGTTCCTATTTTCTTGCAAAATACAAAGAAGCTTGTGACAGTTGAAGTGCAGCTTCGTACAATTGCAATGGATTTCTGGGCAAGCCTTGAGCATAAAATGAGATATAAGAAAAACATATCTACTGACCAGGTGAAGTTTCTTCAGGAGGAGCTTTCTGACTGTGCAAGACAGAGTGCGGCTCTGGATGAACGAATGCAGAATATTCGTAACGTGATAATTGAGAATTCTCCGGAGAAAGACTGTGAAGAGGGAATTTTTTTGCCATTGGGACTGCCGGTTAGCCGAGAGAACAGGAGAAAATAAACATGAGCGATTATATCACAACTTATACAGGAAAACATATTGATCCGGTGCATCCAATTTCAGATTTGATCTGCATAGAGGATATTGCACATGCGTTATCTTTGATTTGTCGCGGAAATGGACAGGTAAAAACATTTTTTTCCGTAGGACAACATTGTATTAACTGTGCCAGAGAAGCTTTGGCAAGAGGATATTCCAACCGTATAGCATTTGCCTGTCTTCTTCATGACGCCAGTGAATGCTATTTATCTGACGTACCAAGACCATTTAAAAAGACTCTTACAGGCTATAAAGAACAGGAAGAGAATCTATTGAACCTGATTTATCAGAAATATCTTGGAAATCTATTAACGTCTGAGGAAGAAAAAAAGTTAATAGAAATTGATGACGATATGCTCTGGTTCGACCTGACTTATCTTCTGAATGAAAAGCAAACCAAACAGCAGCCAGAGGTACATATTACGATAGACTATAAAGTCAGGACATTTGAAGAAATAGAGAACGAATATCTGGAATTATTTCATTACTTTATGAGATAATTACAATGAAATTGTCATAGTGATATTGTTTTTATTATATTTTTATGCACGTTAAAAAGATACATGAATATATAAATGCATAAGTGAAATGTCATAAGATACGTATGATGCCGAAAAGGTCAGTAAAATCAAGTGAATTTCAAAAAATCAATAAAAATTCACAAAAAAGATCAAATACCCCTTGTATTTTTGAATAATATGCACTATAATATATAACATATTAATTGAAATTTTTAGTCAAAATTAATATTATATGTGTCTAAGGAGGAAAACAGCATGGTTGAACTGATTGTAGGAAAGAAAGGCAAAGGCAAAACAAAAGTACTGTTAGATAAGGTAAATAGTGCAGTAAAAGAGGCAAATGGAAGTATTGTCTACTTAGACAAGAGCACAAAACATATGTATGAGCTTAATAATAAGGTACGTCTGATTGATGTATCAGGATTTCCTATTAAAAATGCAGATGAATTTGTTGGATTTATCTGTGGTATTCTTTCTCAGGATCACGATCTTGAGCAGATTTATCTTGACAGTTTCCTTAAAGTATCTAAATTGGAGGAAAAAGATATTACAGGTACTCTGGAACAGTTAGATGAAATTGGTAAACAGTTTAACGTTACTTTTGTGATCAGCGTATCTTTAGACAAAGAAGAAGTTCCTGAAGTATTCCATGATAAAGTTATTGTTGCTTTATAATAACAGATAAACAGGAAAATATTTTTTATTATAATTGATATCAAAAACTACATAGCACGAAAATAAAAGGATATCTGCCAGCATATTTTAGAATTGGCAGATATCCTTTTTAGTTGCATTTTCTGGTGACGTCTGTTATGATGAAAAGACCAGCAACGTGTCTCTGGCATACAGTAAGTATATTTCATAAATATTGAGAAAAAGGAGAGAAAAATGGAAGAATTATACAAATCAATAGAAGAAAAAATTAAAGCTTCCGGCTATCCAAGAGTGATTTCTGGTGAAGCGGTTTATGGAGATATCTGTGATCAGATTGAAGGAAAAGAAAATGGATCATATGTTTTGCTTTCTAAATTTGAAGATGATGTTATCTTTGAATATCACATTACCATTATGGATGACGAATTTAATCTTGGAGTGTTGACAATGCGTACTCCGGAAGGTGTATTTGAAACAGATTTTGATAAATAATAGAAATAGATATGAAAATGTAAATTTTTAAATGCATTTTCGTAGTTACAGGCGGAAAAATTCCGCCTGTTTTATTGTCTGTTTTTTGGAGGACAAGAAGTTCTGTAAAATGATAGCACTTAATCTTCACGTAAATGTACTGCAGTAGCCGCTTTACGACGTCTGGCGTCGTCCATCGCAGCATAATGCTTTTTGGTTGTATTTACGTCTCTATGCCCCAATACGTCAGCTACAAGATAAATATCGCCCGTTTCCTGGTATAAGGTGGTACCATAGGTGCTTCGGAGCTTATGAGGCGTAATTTTTTTTGTAGTTGTAATAGCTTTTGCATATTTTTTGACAAGGTTTTCAACAGCCTGAATACCGATTCTTTTTCTTTGAGTAGAATAGAAGAGAGAGTGTTCGTGTCCGGATATAGGAATGATATTTTCACGAACTTCAAGGTATTTTTTTAAAGCTTTTTCCACTTCATGACCAAAATATACAACCATTTCATTTCCACCTTTTCGGGTGACTTTGATTCCATTATTTTTAAAATCTACATCTTCTACATCAAGTCCTACACATTCAGATACACGAATTCCTGTGCCAAGCAGGAGAGTAACGATTGCCAAATCACGTTCTTTTGTCTTTTCGTAATAAACACGTTTCTGACCGGTAAGTTCATCACCACAATGTTCAATGTAATCAAGCAACATAGCAACTTCATCGGCATCAAGACGTATAATACTTTTTTCGTGGGTTTTCGGAACATCCACAAGAACGGTTGGATTGGTTTGGATGAATTCATGTTTGTAGTAATATGCATAAAAACTTCTCAAAGCAGATATTTTTCTTTTGAGCCCACGTTCACCGTTTGTCTCTGTTTTATCCCCATTTTTGTAAACCTTTAAATATTCCTGATATTCCTCTATATCAACAGCCTTAAGCTGATCCAGAACATCTACGGTAAAATCTTTCATTGAACAGTCTTTAAAAGCAGGATTTTCATCCAGTAAAAACTGAAAAAAAATACGGATATCATATGCATAGGAAATTCGCGTTTTGGTGGTAGTAAGCGGGTCCATAGCACGAAAATAATCTTTACAGAAATCTGGAAGGGTTTTTAAAACAGCACGAAGCTTCAGAATATTTGAGATATCAGTTTGTTCATGGTAGGTAACTTTTTTGTTATCATTATAATCTGTGTAATTATCCATTAGAAAACTCCTTTAATCTTTAATAATTAAATTAAGTATTTCAGCTGTGGCTTATTATAAATTGTATAGTGTTATACATCCCTGAGTATTGGAAAACCCGTCTTTATGATTTGTGCGAAAAATAATAAAAGAATATAGATCATATATAAAATTAAAAATGTAAATTAGTTAACAGTAATAGCTTTATGTAAATACAGAACGTATAAAATATGCTAAAAAATTATAAACTATAGGAAATAAGCCAGTTGATAAATGAATTATACCATGAAAGTGGATTTTTAGCAACATCTATATGAAAAACTCGCGTTTGTCGTATAGATGTAAATGACATAAAACACTACTATTTTTTAATATTTATACGGTAATAAAGCAAAAAAGCCTGCGCATTTTTTGCACAAGCTTTTTTGCTTTATATTAGCTAATTTAATTTTAGAATTACTGTTTTATAATATTTATAATAACAACTTATATACAATTTGCTATTATGCAATCCAATTCAGGAATTTCTTTTTTGACAGATATTAATTTTTCATTTTTAAGGAAACAATGTCTGGAATAGGCGGTTGTACAAACTTCATTTCTGGTTGTATTAAAGAATTCATAATTAAATTCAAGGGAAATTCCATTATATTTTTTAATACTGACACGAACCTGTATTTCATCGTCAAAAAAAACCTGTTTTTTGTATGCGACAGAAATTTCTACCACTGGAGAAATAACTCCCAGTTCTTCCACTTTTTTATAGCTGAATCCCATCTGATTCATATAGCCGATTCGGGCTTCTTCCATCCACTTTACATAATTGGAATGATGAATGATTCCCATCTGATCAGTTTCATGATATTGTGCTTTTCTGCAATAAGTATATGTTTTTAGTGATTCCATAAGTTTCCTCTTTTTCTATTATTAGGTTTTTAGGTTTAACCCCGGGTTCATTAATGAGTGATCATGAAGGCTTTTTTACATAGTTCAGAGGATCCTGATTTACGCCATTTACTATCACTCCAAAATGAAGATGCGGACCTGTACTGTTTCCTGTACTTCCCACATATCCAATAATATCCCCTTTTGATACCTTATCTCCGACACTCAGCTTTGGATTAAATTTGGACTGGTGCATATATTCTGTGATAAGTCCCTTACCATTATGATTTATCTTAGTATAATATCCTGCACCGCCTGAAGCAGATGGTGATAACATAGCAACAATCGTTCCTGAGGCCGCAGCGTAAATAGGTGTACCCGTTGGAGCAGGAATATCAATTCCTTTATGGTTAGTGGAACCAATTCCGCCTGGTGACTCACGATATCCGAAATAGCTGCTGATATAAGAATAACCGGAGCTTAATGGCCATCTAAAAGAAACACCATTCTGATATCCAGGGATAAGAACACCATTTTCTCCGACATAATTATCATCATCAATCCACTGACTTGTAGCCAGAACACCTGTAGAAGAATTAAGATAATACTTCTCTCCGTCTACTGAAATCCATCCGGTTTCTCGTTCACACGTCGACGGATTCATATAATATTTTTTACCACTTACGGTCAGCCAGCCTGAAGCAAGTACTCCATTTGACTCTGAATAATAATGGGAACCATTCTTAGTAAACCATTTACTACAGGAAAGTTTTCCATCGGATTCAAAATAATATCTTTTTCCTGAAGAAGCTTTCAGAATAATATCGTCATAACGAATGCCATTTGTTTTTTTGAAGTAATATTTATGACCATTGATTGTTTGCCATCCTGTAAGTAATTTACAGTCTGATTCACGAAAATAACGGTAATAGGAATCTGGTTTATAAAAGCCTTTGACTAACTTACCATTTGAACCGGCATAATAATAAGAACCATCCGTTTCTTTATACCACCCACTTGTGACAAGCTGACCTGTGTTTCGGTTAAAAGAATACCAGGATCCTTTAACTTTCAGGCGGCCTTTGGCCATCGTTCCATTTACCTGAAGGTAATAAGTAGAGTTTCCATTTTTACGAAAACAGTTCTTATACATTTTTCCTTTTTCACTGAAACAATAATAAACATTATTGACTTTATGGAAACCGGCTCTTATTGCTCCGTCATTCCAGAAATAGTATTTATTTCCAGCTGCTGTGGTAATCCAGCCAGTGTACATATATCCTTTTTTCGCATCAAAGAAATAGGTCTTTCCATTGACTGTCTGCCACCCGGTAAGCATTTTTCCTTTGGAGTTAAAACAGTATTTTTTTCCACTGATTGTAAGAATTCCGGCCTTTGCTGCCCCTGTTTTTCCAAAATAATATTTATTTCCGGCAACACTCTGATACCATCCGGTAGCTTTTTTGCCGTTTTTGTCATAATAATACCAGCTACCATTTTTCATTACAAAACCTGTTTGTTTCTTGGTGGTTGTTGCTGCTTTAACTGATACCGTAGAATATTGTGTAATTCCTCCACAAAAAATAAGTGACAGAATAAACAGAAAAACCGGTAAAATAAACTTTTTTTTCTTCATATTACTCTCCTGTCATATATGATCTGAAGCATAATCTCAAAACCATAAAATAGATTCACCGAGAATGATGGTAAAAGGACCGTCATTCTCAAGATCTGCGTGATTTACACGTTGAATCAATAATTTCATTTATTTTTTTCCTGTGTATTTTTAAATTCGAGATATTTATTTTTCAAAAAATGCCACCCTCTTTTTATATATTTCCATATAACCTGCAAAATCTGTAAGATATATTTCCATATAAGCATAACAAACCTGGAAAATGGATTCCATATCTTCATAAAGAAATTATTCCGTTTTTCCTCAAGCTTTTCAGAGGATAATCTGTGAGACTCTTCTTTGCGAAATGGAATCGCCTCACCTGTTTCTGTATCCAGACAATCTATGTTTACGTAGGTTTCTTCTTCTACTGGCATTTTTCTGTCAACTAAGGAGTGGTCAATCAGCCTCCATACCATAGCGTAAAGTACAGCAAAAACAGGAACTCCTGCAATCATACCAGGAATGCCAAAGAGTCCGCCGCCAATTAAGATGGCAACAATAACCATGAAACTGGAAAGTCCCGTGGATTCTCCGAGAATCTTTGGACCGAGAATATTTCCATCAAACTGCTGAAGAAGCAGAATGAAAATAGCAAAATATAAACCTTTGATAGGATCTACTACCAAAATCAGGAAAATACAAGGGATAGCTCCGATATAAGGTCCAAAAAACGGAATAACATTTGTCACACCGATAATAACACTGACCAGAATTGGAAATGGCATATGCAAAAGTAACATTCCGATATAACACAAAACGCCAATGATGGCAGAATCAAGAAGCTTGCCGTATATGAAACCGCCAAAAGTTTTATGAGTGAAACGCATAGAATGAATGAGTGTATTTGCCCATTTGTGCGGCAGTATGGCATATACAAGCATTTTACTTTTGGCAACAAATTTTTCCTTATCTGTTAATACATATAAAGCAACGATTGCACCGATCAGAAAGTTCTTCATGAAAATCAGGATATCAAAAATACCGGCAGAAACATTTTTTAGCATATCCTGCATTTGTGGTAGAATGTTGGTGGTAAGATAATCCTGTGCTTTTGTGGAATACTGATTGATCATGTCAATCATATCAGAATTCATATTCCATCCGTGCTCCACAAAGGAATTAAGCCATTTTTCAATAACTTTCACATAATATGGAAAGCTGTAAATAATGCTCATGATACTTCGGATCAACTGTGGAAGTATCATCATAATTAATGCATAAATAATGACCCAGAATAAAAACATAGAAAAAAGGACACATGCCCATCGAATGGCTCGTCTTCCCTTCTTCTGTAACTGGATATTGTGTTTTTCAAGCTGTGGATAGATCAATTTCTGTTCAAAAAGATTTATCAGTGGACTGAGAATATAGGCTAATATCACACCATAGATAATAGGTGCCATGATTCCCAAAAATGTTTTAATACCCACAATAAGGGTCTTCATATGAAAGATGCCATAATAAAACAGCATACTGGCGGCAATTACCAGAAAAGCCGTCACACCCCAGTGTAAATAGCGGTTATCCCAACGAAACTTCATAACGTCCTCCTTTTTATTTAACATGGTACGATTATAACATTTTTTTTAAGGAATGTCTCTTGATTTTATGAAAAATTAATATATAAAAAATATTTGTGATACTGAGGACGAAATAGTTGCTGTTCACTTCGTTCTCAGTATCACAAAATAAACAATAACTCAAATATTTTAAACTACACATAAATCATAATATAGCTCCTGGAATAAGTATACATAATATAGTTATGGTAAATGTGATATTCGAAAATGAACAGTAAAAAAGAACAGCTTACTCATTTAAAGAGATTCATTTAAAAAATCTTCAATCAAAAATCTTTAGCTGAGCTACTGTTCTTTTTATTATATAAGAGTTTTATTATTTTTTCATAGAATCAAAAATCTCAATTGCCTGAATGATTGCCTTAGCCGCACCATCAATGCCAAGTTTACTACTGTCCACACAGAGATTATAGCTTGCAGCAGCGCCCCACTTTTTGTTTGTGTAGTAGTTATAATAACTGGAACGGCTCTTATCGGTCTTGTTGATCATATCTTTTGCTTCTTTTGCCGTTTTGTTGTGTTTCTGAGAAAGACGGCTGATTCGCCAGTCTGTATCTGCATGTACAAAAACACTGAAGCAGTCTTTGTATTCTGCCAATGCATAGTCTGCACATCTTCCGACCATAACGCAAGGACCTTCTGAAGCCAGTTTCTTAATTGCGTCAAACTGTGCAAGAAATACTTTATGATTCATCGGCATATCAGTAAATCCTGAAGAGGAATATCCAAAGGAATATGTATCCATTACCAATGAATATAAAAAGCTGTTGGTAGGTTTCTCGTCATGATTCTCAAAAAGTTCCTTGCAGATACCACTTTCATTTGCAGCATGTTCAAGAAGCTCTTTATCATAGCATTTAATACCGAAATATTTGGCAACTTCCTGTCCTATCTGTCTTCCGCCACTGCCATATTCACGACCTATTGTAATAATTGAACTTGTACTGTTCATAATATACACTCCCTTCTGTTATGGATTCAATAGAAATATTATACAATATTTCTGTAGAAATGCAAACTATTTTCGCAATTTTTCTAATAATTTAAGAAAGTATTCAGGTAAAGGAGCTGTAAATTCCATATATTTACCAGTGGATGGATGAACAAAGCCGAGAATCATTGCATGAAGTGTCTGTCCTTGTAAATGATAAGGATTTTTCCCTGAACCGTATACTTCGTCGCCAAGCAGAGGATGCCCGATACTTGTCATGTGTACTCGAATCTGGTGTGTTCTTCCTGTTTCCAGGCGGCATTCCACATAGGTGGCATTTTTAAAACGTTCTAACACTTTATAATGTGTAACAGCATCTTTTCCGTTCTTATAGTTAATAGACATTTTCTTTCGGTCAACCGGATGACGTCCGATCGGACCTTCAATAGTTCCTTCATCTTCTTTTAAAACACCTGCCACGATTGCACGATATCTACGCTTAATAGAGTGCTCTTTTAGTTGCTCTGCCAGGTCGCGGTGAGCATTATCATTTTTACATACAAGAAGTGCACCAGTGGTATCTTTATCGATTCTGTGGACAATTCCGGGACGCAGAACACCGTTAATGCCGGACAGATTATCTTTGCAATGAAACATAATTGCATTTACCAGTGTACCAGAAGTATGTCCGGCACTTGGATGAACGACCATTCCCTTTGGTTTATTTACAATAAGCACATCCTCATCTTCATAAAGAATATCCAGAGGAATATCTTCGGGAAGGATATCCGGTTCTTCCATATCCGGAACTTCCAGGGAAATATCGTCCTGATCCTGAACTTTATAGTTAGCCTTTACAGGAGAACCATTCACCATTATTTTCTGCTCTTTAAGCAGTTTCTGAATATAAGATCGTGATAATTTTTCATTTTTTTCAGAAAGATAGCGGTCAATCCGAATACCGGACTGACCGTCAGAAACGTGATAATTAAGAATTTCCATAGTATTATTCCTTTTTTATTCGTAAAAAATCATAATCTTCATCGTTTTTGTATTTAAAACATACCAATATGATAAGCAATACGCCGCTGCATACAACGTAGATATCGGCCACGTTAAATACAGGAAAATCAATAAGTGAAAAATAAATAAAATCTACCACATAGTCTCTGAATACTCTGTCAATAAAATTTCCCAAAGCCCCAGAAACCATTATAAGAGAAGTTATAGTAAGAGGCAGATAATAGGTATTTCGTGGAATCCGAGCATATACATAGGCAAATACACCAAAAAATAAAAGACACAAAATCACAAATACTGGGATTTTACCTTCAAACAGACCAAATGCCATTCCACGATTTTCAAGATAATGTAGCTGAAGAACTCCGGGAATAAGATTTATATCAGGTCTACCTTTCAGATAAGTGAGAACCAGATACTTACTCCCCTGATCCAGAATTGTCAGCGCAAAGATGGCAATACAGCCTAGAAGCCAATGCTTCCAGGCTGGTTTTGTTGAATTTATGCTCATACGAGAATCTCCCCGATTGCCTGAAGTAATTCGTCGTCTGTAACTGTTTTGTCAATAAAACTTTTACCAATTCCGTCCATAAGAATAAATTTGATATGTCCGGCTTCCATCTTCTTATCTTTCTTAGTTGCTGCAAGAATATCTTCGGCTTTCAGTGAATCGACGGAAAGAGGCAACTTATAAGAAGAACATCCATTTCGAATCTCTTCATATTCGTGTTCAGTCAGCAATCCTCTATTCATGGAAAGACAGGCAGCCGCAATCAGACCGATACCGACACACTGTCCATGAAGCAGCTGAAAATCTTTGAGTTTCTCTACGGCATGACCAACTGTATGACCAAGATTTAGAAGAGCACGTTCGCCCTGTTCTTTGGGATCTCGTTCTACTACACCAGCCTTAATTTCACAACATCTGCGAATCATTTTAGAGAGTATACCTAAATCCAGTTCGCTGATTGTCTTTTGATTCTGGCATACAAAGCGGAAGAAATCGCCATCGCAAATCAGACCTGTCTTAAGAATCTCGCCCATACCACAGGTAAATTCACGTTCTGGAAGAGACTGTAAAGTACTCATATTCATATATACAAGACGTGGCTGATGGAACGCTCCTACCATATTTTTATACTGAAGAAAGTCGACTCCGGTTTTACCGCCTACACTACTGTCGACCTGGGCAAGAAGGGTGGTAGGAACCTGAATAAAGTCAATTCCTCTTAAATAAGTTGCTGCACCAAAGCCAGTCAGATCACCTACAACTCCACCACCTAATGCAACCAGAAGACCTTTACGATCCATTTCGTTTTCAATCAGAGTTTTATATAATTCCTGTACAGTAGATAGGTTTTTATTCTTTTCACCGGCTTCAAATTCAAAAGAAAATACACTTGAAGAGATTTCTTGAAAAATTGTTTTGACGGAATCAAGATAAAGTGGTGCTACATGACTGTCTGTTACGATACAGATTTTTCGTCCATCCAGTCCTTCTTCTTTAAGTGCACGGGCAAGATTTTTAAAGTCATTTTCGAAATAAATAGGATAATGAAAATCTCCTTCTCGTTTCACAAGTAATTTCTGTTCTGCCATTTTCTCACTCTCCTTTGATAACTTAAATTGTATAAATATAAAGAATAACATCATCTGCCAATGTACCGACACTAATCTAAAAATGACTTGTTAAGTACACTACGGCATTGTTAAGTGTTATAAATAACTATTGAGTAATTATATATAACGTAAAATGCGGACACCGCATCTTCCCTTTTTGGTCTGGTGAGACATACCATCAAAAATAAAACGTCCCTTTCCTCGTACAGAGATGATATCACCCTCTTTGGGTTCATATCCATTGGAAGTAATCAGTTTTCCATTGACAAAAACCTGTCCTCCTTCGATATAAGATACCATACTGCTTCTGGAAGCTTTAAATGCAAGTGAAATCAATGAATCTAAACGTACAGAAGCACAGGTACCATTAATAGCTTCCAATTTTGGGCGGGGAAGTTCATCAGGGTCGTCTACTTTTGTAATTAAAATATTTGTATGGCGGACACGGCACAGATTATCAAGAAAGAAGTCCGTCATTTTATTCTGGCAGAAAAACCAGGCAGCCTTTTCCTGAACAACAATATCACCAATCATACTTCGCTCTATTCCAAGATTAAGAAGTGCTCCGAGATAGTCACGATGTGTGAGAGACTCGGAAAATTTGATTGCTTTTGGCTCTATTTTAAGGCAGTCAATCGGATATTCCCATGTAAAAGCAAGAGCATCAGGATGAAATGCCACCATCTGACGCTCCGCATTTTCATAGCCCCCGAAAGTTTCCATAACAATCTGGGGAAACTGACGTTTCAGGCTACTGACCATATTCTGCTCATTTAAATTAAGAAAATCCGAAAATGTAACGGTATCTCTCTGATAGGAAAGATTAGCTAATTCCCGGATTCTCTTAAGAAAAAATTCGTCTTTTTCCATTCGGGGATTAGTAGCCTGCTCTTACTGACGGAGCAGATCCTCCCAGAATATTCTGAAGATCACCGGTGATATCTACATTGTACGGTCCAAGTACAAAGATATAGCTTGATACTTTCTGAAGGCTTCCGCCTAAAGAATAACATGCACCAGATGTGAAATCGATGATTCTCTGTGCCAGTTCAACATCAATTCCCTCCAGATTTAAAATTACTGTAGAATTATCTACTAATGTGTCTGCAATCTCACGTGTATCTTCCATAGAAGAAGGCTTAATAACACAGACTTCCATATTTGAACCCTGGTTTGATTTACGGCTGCTTCTCATTGGAGTAATCTTAGAAGATGCAGCAGGACGTGTCTGGCGTTCGGCGCGTTCCTGCTTAACCGTAACTTTTGACGGAGCCGGAGCTGTCTGTTTCGGAGCGGATGCCTGTTTTGGAGCTGTTTTTACTGATTTTTCCTCTATTTCATCAAAAGCGTCATCCTCATCGGCCTCTTTCTTCTTAGAGAACTTATCAAAGAATTTCTTCTTAGGTTTTTCATCAAAATCCTCATCAAGAAAATCTTCATCATCCTCTTCATCTAACAGATCATCATCTAAGAATCCATCATCATCGTAATCATCATTTAATTTGATGGCATCTAAAAATTTATCTAAAACGCCCATTTTATTCTCCAATCTTTTTTTAGTCTTCTTTTATTGAGTAATCTCTCTCGCCAAAAATACCCGTTCCCACGCGTACCATAGTGGCACCTTCCTCAACTGCGACCTGATAATCATTTGTCATTCCCATACTCAGGACGCTCATATTAACATTATTAATGTTTTTGGCCGCAATGTCAACACTTAATTTCTTTAATTTCTGAAAAACTTCTCTATTTTCTTCAGGATTTGCTACAAATGGAGCAATTGTCATGAGTCCCATCACTTTGATATGCTGATAAGAAGAAATTTCCTCCAGAAATGGTAATACCTCTTCCGCAGTAAGGCCAAACTTGCTCTCCTCTTCCGCTACATTTACCTCGATTAAAACAGGCATACAGATTTCTTTTTTCGCAGCTTCTTTTTCAATGGTTTCTGCCAGACGGACAGAATCTACAGAATGAATCATGGATACCTTATCAATGATATATTTCACTTTATTTCTCTGTAAGTGTCCGATCATGTGCCACTGTACATCAGAAGGCATCTGATCATATTTATCCATAATTTCCTGAACTTTATTTTCTCCAAATACGCGGGCACCCGCATCATATGCTTCTTTGAGCATTTCTACAGGTTTTGTTTTGCTGACTGCAATAAGAGTTACCTCCTGAGGAGAACGCCCGGCAGTTTCACAGGCATTTTCGATATTTTTCTTTACAAGATTTAATTTATCAGCTAACATGTTAAGCCTCCTTAATTAGTATAAAATGTCTTCTTCTTTTACTTTATCTGCATTTCTTACAATATGGTCATATCTTGCAAGACCATAGGAAGTGTTTTTTGAGACAATAGCATATTCTTCGTTTTGGTCAAGTATTTCAATACGGCGGAAAACAGCATATCCTTTATTGATACAGTAAACACCCTCTAAAGTGTCTGTTTCACCGATGATATATTTCTCTCCGGTATCTGGGTCAATAAGCGCATCTCCTTCTTTAAATGAGCTCTTGTCAATATAATAAATCATTGGCTGATCTTCTGATCCGTCGGTTGCCAGTTTGGAAACCGATGCATCTTCTACACTTGCATATATACTTACACTTTTAAATGTTCCGGAATCTTTGTTTCCAGATGCAAGCATAAATCCTGTTTCATTATTCTGGGTTGTTGCCATTCTGGATGGGACAACATAAAAATCTTTGGTCACAATAGAAGATAATGGTATCTTTAATCCAACTACTGTATTCGTTACAAGTTCAATATCAAGAAAGCGGTCAGAAGCATAACGGATAAGTCCCTTATTAAAATCAATCTGTCCATATTTCCCACCGTCTATCGTGATAATGGAAAAATCTCCGTTCTGTGTCATGTCATCTTTCAAGAATTTGACACGTATAGTTGAGCGGTCTTTCAGTTTCTCTGCCTGTTTATCACTTAGTGGAATCAAGAGGCTCCAGCGTTCATCTGTAATAATTGTGTAGACATCGTCTCCTGACTGAACAGAATCAGATGTCTTTAAATCTGTTTCGTGATAAGAATTCTGATCGAAATCCTCAGCAGTCACAGTATCTATTGTTTTTCCTTCGTAATTATCTGTAGAATATAAAATAATTCCATCTGACTGTGACTGACATATCGACTCATTTCCGGCATATACATTGCTGTTCGTGATGTTGTCTTCACCACTGCTGTCATCACTTTCGTCATATTCATCAGATGTAAGCGGAGCTGAAGAACTGTTTTCAGACTCAGCATATTGAAGAATGTTTCCCTTCAGTTCGTATTTGAAACTGTAAGTATTGTTAAATTTGCTGGAATTGAATCCCTTGGAAAAACTCATCATATCATTTCTGATCTTTAATAGTTCTTCCGTAGCAAGAGAAGCTGTGGATGTGGATTTTTTTGTACTGCTTAAACCATAAACAGCTCCGGAAGCATTGATTTTACTGCCCTCTCTCGCGTAATAGGTAATATACCCGGAAGAAGGCGCTGTACATACCGTTTCCTCACGAATAGCAAGTCCTGTATACGTTTCATTGCGGGATAGCGGTCCTGATGTTACCTGATAAGATTCAATGTGGGTAGTTGTAAAGTACAAGATAGCGCTGAATGACATATAAATAAATAAGATACCGAACATAATAGTACCAATATTCAGACCTGCAACCTTACGTAACCTGGCGAGAATTCCAGGCGTTTTTTCCTGTTTTTTATATTTATCAGACAATGAAATGTCTCCTTTGATCATGGAATCTATATAGAATGTAAATTATTTCTGTTACGGAAAGCTGTCGTCTTTCCATAATTTCCAAAATATTGTAACACTTTGTTAAGTTAAAAACAAGTTTATTCATAAAGAATTCACAGGAAAGTGCTTGCCATAGCTGTTACTAGGAACTGAGTGTGCGGTAATAACTTGTTACTGTTCACTGGTAATATCCCGCGAGGTGTTTTTTGTGAGCGAAGGTCACAGAAAACCCGAGACATACCGCGCGAATTTATGCGATTAGCATAAATTCTGTGCATCGCGAAGCGTGTTGCTGGGAACGGAGTGAACAGTAACAATAACTTTAAAATAAGAACGTATTTTCAGAATATAAGTTTGCTTTTCGTAATGAAATATGATATTATAAATGTAACTCTTTTTACATCAATTATATAGAACTTATATATAGAACTTACCGGTAAATGGTAAGGTTGAAAATAGATAAGAAATTTATTAAACCGGCAGGGAGGTATAAATTATGGCATATGGAAGAATAACAGAAAAGCAGCAGGAAATTCTTGACTATATTAAGAATGAGATTCTTAACAGAGGTTTTCCTCCTGCAGTACGTGAAATTTGTGAGGCTGTAAATCTGAAATCAACTTCTTCTGTGCATTCACATCTGGAGGCACTTGAAAAAAATGGATATATTCGCAGAGATGCAACGAAGCCGCGCGCAATTGAAATTATTGATGATAACTTTAATCTGGTACGCAGAGAGGTTGTAAATGTGCCAATCGTTGGTACTGTTGCAGCAGGTCAGCCGCTTCTGGCAGTTGAGAATATCGAAGGGTATTTCCCAATTCCGGCGGAATTTATGCCGAATGAACAGAGCTTTATGCTTAAAGTAAAGGGCGAAAGTATGGTAAATGCCGGAATCTTTGACGGAGATCAGGTACTTGTAAGAAAACAGTCTACTGCTGAAGATGGAGATATTGTAGTTGCTCTGATCGAAGATGGAGCTACTGTTAAGACTTTTCATAAAGAAAAAGGTTACTATCGTCTTCAGCCGGAAAATGATGCAATGGATCCTATTATCGTGCAAGGGGAATTACAGATTCTCGGCAAGGTATTTGGCGTATTCCGTTTATATCAGTAATTGTGTTAGGAAATTGTCTGAGTTTTAGTTTGAGATGTGGTATAAAAATACATATATTTATCATTTATAAAAGCATGAGACAGATATAGTATAAAAATACATCTGTCTCATGCTTTTTTGCAATTGAGAAATTATATAAATTCCTAACCACGTTTTTATTTATTTTTCAAGAAATTCGTTAATGTCCAGGATTTTGCCATCTCTCCAGATTCTTTCGAGATCGTAAAAAAGACGGTTCTCTTCATCGAATACATGAACGATCATATCGCCATAATCCATCAGAACCCAGCTTGAATTTCTGGTTCCTTCAATCTGCTTTGCTTCATATCCTGCTCTTCCAAGTGTTTCATCTACATTATCAACCATAGCCTGTACCTGGTTCTGGTTGGATGCACTTGCAATTACAAAATAATCGGCAATTACAGATACTTCATGGATATCTATCACCTTAATATCTTTTCCTTTTTTCTCATCAAGTGCGTGGCAGGCAAGTTTTGCCATTTCAAGTTCTCTGTTCATGGAAACAACCTCTCTTTCTATCTGCTTTTGTAACTGTTCAATATCTTCATGATCAACAGACTATTGAATAGCTACATATATCTTCTCTAATAAATATTTATATCAGTAATCTGTTCTCCCTGTTGTGCTGTCCCCTATATGTAAAACTCTGCCAGTCGAGACAATTTATACTCAGGACTGTCTTTTCATATGCAGATCTCTGTAATACAAGAAGGCATCTTTCGTAGCATTATCAATATCTTTCGGATTTTCCTCCAGATAAGCCAGTGTATCAGCCAAAATCTCATACATACATTCGTCAAGATCCTGAAAAGCCAGTTTACGTACAATTGCAAGATTAGGAGCTTTATCACGTTTTGGTTCAATATAATCAGCAATATAGACGATTTTTTCCAACAGTGTCATCTCCGGCTTTCCGGTAGTATGCCAGGTGATGGCAGAAAGAATATTTTCATCTGTAACATCATACTTAGCCTTAGCTACGTAAGCTCCAAGCTTGGCATGAAGTAAAAAAGGATGTTCCTGTTCGAATTCAGATACCGGAATGTGATGCTGGCTGCACATTTTCAGCTTCTTTTTGTTCGGAATACATTTTGCACAGTCATGGAGCAGTCCGGCAGTCTGGGCTGTGATCAGATCACAGTCATGAACCATGGCAAGTGCTGCACATGTAAACATAACTCCCAGCGTATGTTCATAACGATCCTCATCCAGATATTTTGCTAATTTTTTCTGCATTTTTATAAAATCATACTCTGCCATTAGAAGATCATCCTTTCTTTTCGGTCAGACTGTAAATCTGGTTTTCTCTGATATATTCAATCACCGGATCAGGAATATAGTAACGCACACTTTTATCTTCGCTGATCCAGTTTCTGAGCATTTCGCTGGACACATCAAGGTTTGTGGTATTCAGAGTCAGAAATGTGCCATTATATTTAAGCGAAAGACGGTTCATTTCTGCTTCGAGCTCTGCGATTGTGGAATGATTTCTTACAGCAGTTACCAGAATACAGTTTCTGCAGATCCTTTCCGGTTCACGCCATGTATCAAAGTCATACAGGGAGTCTGCGCCGATTATAAAATAATAATCAGTATCTGGATTCTTTTCTTTTAGCATTTCCAGTGTATGATAAGTGTAAGTATAACCATTTTCATGCATTTCAGTCAGCGACAGTTCAAAATGAGGATTTCCGGCAATCGCCCTGCGGACCATTTCAACTCTTTCTTCATCTGTGGCACGTCCCTGACGGTTCCTCTTGTGAGGCGGATTTCCGGAAGGCATGAACAGTACCTTTTCCAATTGAAACTGTTCGTATGCTTTCTCTCCCAGAATCAGATGCCCCATGTGGATGGGATCAAATGTACCGCCCATAATACCAATTCTGTGTTTGATGTCAGCCATAAAAAACTCCGTATTATTTTCTGGGTAATTCGATTTTTTTCTTTTCGTTTTTGCCTTCACGGTATAAAACAATTTTCTTGCCGATAACCTGTACAATCTGGGAACGTGTACGTTCTGCCAGAACCTCAGCCATCTGGCGCGGATCTTCCAGACAGTTCTGGAGAACACTGATCTTGATCAGTTCTCTGGCTGCAAGCGCCTCATCTACAGCAGCCGTGTTCTCAGGAGTAAGACCACCCTTTCCAAGCTGAAGGATTGGATCCATTGTCATTGCAAGACCTTTTAAATAAGCTCTCTGTTTACTTGTCATTTTTATTTTCCTCTATTATTCTCTGCAAACGGATTGAATCATCCGTTTTACCACATCTGTTTCATTATTGAATTTATTTATAGTAGTCAAAATCAAATCCGTACATACGTACAGTATCGCCTTCCTGAATGCCTGCCTTCTCAAGCTCTTCCAGGATACCACCCTCTTTAAGGAATTTCTGGAAGAATGCAAAACCTTTCTCAGAGTCAAGGTTTGTATATCCGAGCATTTTCTCAATCTTCGGACCTTCAACTACGAAGATGGTCGGATCTTCAGGACTCTGTACCACGGTATATGGAAGATTTTCACCCATAAGCATATCTTCCGGGAAGAACTCCTGCTCAAATACAATCGGTTCCTGTTTACAGTTATCGAGAAGCTCTTTTACATGGAATAAGAGTTCTCTGACACCCTGTCCACTGACTGCGGAGATTGGATAAACCTGAATACCTTTCGGCTCAAATTCAGCTTTTAGTTTATCGATCGGACTCTCTTCGCCGTCTTCCGTATAGATACAGTCAATCTTATTTGCTGCGATCACCTGCGGTCTTGCAGCAATTTCAGGATTATAGGCTTCCAGTTCTTTGTTGATCTTATAAATATCATCAATTGGGTCGCGTCCTTCTGTAGATGCGGCATCTACGATATGGATAATGACTCTGGTACGTTCGATATGACGAAGGAACTCGTGTCCGAGTCCTACGCCTTCAGAAGCACCCTCGATCAGTCCAGGAATATCAGCAATTACAAAACCACCATTTTCAGTATCGACAACACCAAGATTTGGACTCAGGGTTGTAAAATGGTAGTTGGCAATCTTTGGCTGAGCATTGGTGACACGGGAAAGGAATGTGGATTTTCCAACATTCGGAAATCCAACAAGACCTACATCTGCGATTACTTTCAGTTCAAGAAGAACTTCAATTTCCTGTGCAGGCTGACCTGGCTGGGCGTATTTCGGAACCTGCATGGTTGCAGTTGCATAATGCTGATTTCCTTTGCCGCCTCTTCCGCCTTTTAATACGATCTGGCGTTTGTTTTCGCCGGACATATCTGCAATTACCTTGCCGGATGCAGCATCCATGATTACTGTTCCTTCCGGAACTTTTAATACAACATCTTTTCCATCGGCACCATGGCAGCGTTTTTTGCCGCCTTCCTGCCCGTCTTCTGCTTTATATTTTCTTCTGTGTCGGTAGTCGCCAAGGGTGTTCTGGCCTTCATCTACCTCAAATATCACGTCTCCTCCACGACCGCCGTCGCCGCCGTCAGGTCCGCCATTCGGAACATATAATTCTCTGCGGAAACTTACATGGCCGTCGCCGCCTTTACCGGAGCGGATATAGATTTTCGCTCTGTCTGCAAACATATGACACACCTCTGTCCTTTATAATAATTATTTCTTATAGTAATCCTCTTAATTAACGCATTTTAGACAGTTCAGCATGATTTCACGCTCTGATGGGCCGGATCAATGTGCATTATTTTCAAGGATTGCTATGGTTACTTTTATATCATATAACTCTTTTAATCTATAGCTATTTCACTATAAAAGAAAGGCTCCAAACCCATATTAGATTTGAAGCCTTCCGCTTAACCAGATTATTCTGCTTCTACTGGAACGATAGAAACCTGTTTCTTATCGCGTCCTTTTCTGGTAAATCTTACGACACCATCTTTAAGTGCGAATAAAGTATAATCTTTACCGCAACCTACGTTCTCACCAGCATGGATCTTAGTTCCGCGCTGTCTGTAAAGAATATTTCCAGCTTTAACAAACTGTCCGTCTGCTCTCTTCGCACCTAATCTCTTGGATTCGGAATCACGACCGTTCTTTGTAGAACCAACTCCTTTTTTATGTGCGAATAACTGAAGGTTCATTTTCATCATGTTGTTACACCTCCTTGACTTTTACTGTCAAATATCGATTGTTATAACTATGTTCAATTTCTGTTAATCCGAGAATCAGCGAATCCATGAGAAGTTTTCCCTTCTCAGAAACCGGAGTCGTGAAATGAAAAGATACATAACCATCATCTTCCTCTACCTCAAACTGATCGTCTGTAAACGCCTCAAGAGAATTCACAGTATTGATCACCAGTACAGAAACAGCAGCACAGACAATATCCTGTCCTTCTTCTGCATATCCGGCGTGACCTTTTGAAACAAATTCCAGATAATTTCCATTTCTCTTCTTAACTGTAATTGTAATCATAATGACACCAGATTAACCGTTAATCTTTTCGATTTTTACTTTAGTGTACTGCTGTCTGTGACCGTTTTTCTTGTGATATCCAGTTTTTCTCTTGTATTTGTAAACGATAACTTTTTTTGCTTTACCGTTCTCAACTACAGTAGCGGTAACACTGGCATCTTTTACATCTTCACCAGCTTTTAATCCATCATTGCTTACTGCAATAACATTATCAAAAGTAACAGTTTCACCAGCTTCAACACCGAGTTTCTCAACTCTGATTACGTCGCCTTCAGCAACTTTGTACTGTTTACCACCTGTTGCAATAATTGCGTACATCTGTGGCACCTCCTATAATCTTTACTCGCCAGATATGGTGACCTTTCGGTGCTTGTACCTCTCTGTGCGGCATCTCGTTTATAATAGCGGACAAAATTCGATTTGTCAATATGTTTTTTTGGAATTTTTAAATATTTTTTAGCAGCTATAATTGTTACTGTTCACACGCCACTATACCGAGAGGTGTTTTGGCATGTGAATGCCAAAATCCCGAAACATACCGCGCGAATTTATGCGAATAACATAAATTAAGTTTGCGAAGCAAACGATACTCCTTGGGCTTTGCACAAGGAGGTTCATATTTTTTGCATCGCGAAGCGTGTTACTGGGTGCGGAGTGAACAGTAATCTATAATTCCCTGATATCTTCAATTACAGGCTTGCGAACTTTCTTTCTGGTGAGTTCCAGGATATGCAGTGGAGTGATATCTACTGCTTTTGACTTTACCGGGTCCTTGCGAAGATATTTCTGCAATACATGGAAGAGTTCATCCTGATGGTCAGGATTCTCCATATTAATAAAGTCAATCAGGATAATCCCCGACAAATTTCTAAGGCGCAGCTGTCGGGCAATCTCTTTTGCAGCTTCCAGATTAATCTTACGATAGGTTTCCTGCATTTTCTTTTTGCCTGTAAATTTACCGCTGTTTACATCAATAGATACAAATGCTTCTGTCTGTTGGATTACCAGAAAACCGCCACTGTTCAGCCAGACTTTTTCGTGCTGAATCTCTTCCAGCACAGTTTCCAGACGGTGAAGTTTATAAAGCGGCAGAAGTTTATCTTCGTAAAAGCGCAGTTTATCTTTTTCTTCCGGGCTGTTGTTTTCAAGATAATCAGAAATCTGCTGAGAGATTTCCGGAATATCCGTTACGATTTCTTCAAGATTTCGGCTGTTGGCATCCCGGACTGCAGAGATATAAAAAGGCTCGGTCCGATATACACAGCTGAAGCAGGTACGTGATCTGCCATCTACAGCAGCTTTCTGGTATAGACCTTTCAGATACTCCAGTTCTTTTTGAATTTCCTCTTTTGAGGCATCTGAGGCATTTGTGCGGACAATGATTCCAAACTCTTTATCCGGGCGGCTGATCTCTTCTTCCATCCATTTGCTGAGACGACTTCTGTCTTCGTTAGAAAGTTTGGAAGATAATCCGAACTTCTTATCTCCTGTTGTAAGAACAAGATATTTTCCGGTAAAATTCAGATTGGTGGTTACTGCCGGAAGCTTGCCTTTCATTGCATCGCGACTGATCTGTACCAGAATTTCGTCGCCGGATTTTAACGGGCGATTTCCCTTTCTTACAGAAGTGTAGATCGCATTTTGCGCATCAGAAAGCTGGAGATAACATTTCTCATTGGCTGAGATCTGTACAAAAGCAGCCCCGATATTGGCAGCGACATTCTCAATCTGTCCGACATAAATATTGCCAAGAGAAGATTTCCTGTCAACCGGTTCGAAACGCAGCTCCATGATTCTTCCATCTTCTTCGTATGCACATACATAACAGGAAACCTGTCGGATTTCCATTTGTGTAATGACCAGTTTACTCAACTTCTTCACCTAATGCTTCCAGAGTTACAAATTTATGTTCTTCTTCATTGCCTTTGTCTGCGTATACTTCCAGACGTTTGATCGTATAAGCAAATTCCGGAAGTTCAACACCAAGCCAGGAAAAGAAAGTATCTGTTACAAGCTCTGGTTTTGTATAATTGGCACTTGCGGAAGCAAGCATCATGAAAATCTTATCGCCCTGAAGTTCCATTTTATAGATAAAAGGGCGGATATCGATTTCTTTTTCGCTTCGCTTCGTCTTTTTCATTACTTTAATCTCCGGCTGTGCAAGGAAATCATTGATTTTATCTCTCCAGGAGATTTCCGGTTCTTTTCCAGGACGGAATTCTACGTAATAATCGGCTGCTGCCACCAGAGACATTGCCTTACCTGCCTTTCCGTCTTCTACCTGACGGGTACTGATCACATGAACACCCTCAACCATTACTTCATCCAGACGTCTGGTAATCTCTGAGGTAGGAATTGTTTCTACAAGTTCCAGGTCAAAATATTCTCCCAGACTCTCAGTGCCGACACCAAGTGGTGCTGCAAAAGACATAATCATATGCGGGCTGTATCCGCCGGAAAAAGCTACCGGAAGATTTGCCCTGCGGATTGCCTTCTGGAAATAACGCATCGTATCCAGATGTCCAACAAATTTAACCGGACCCTCTTTGCTGAATTTAATTCTTACCTTCATAACATACACCTCCGCCATAACGCATAGCACCGCAGCCGGAACATTTCTGTCGGCAGTTTGGTGTTACGGTTTCGTTCTTTGCCTGCTCCCATTCGTGGATCAGGAACTTCTTAGTCACTCCTGCATCAATAAAATCCCATGGCAGGATTTCGTCTGTAGAACGTTCACGGAGTGTGTAGAAATCAATATCTGTATCAGTTTCTGCAAAAGATTCTTTCCAGATATTATAATCAAAACTCTCTGACCAGGCATCGTAGATTGCGCCTTTTTCATATGCTTTCAGGATAACCTGTGCACAACGGCGGTCACCTCTGGCAAGGAATCCCTCCAGGATTGTCACATCCGGTTCATGCCAGTTGTATCGGATACTTCTCTGATTTACCTGTGCGCGGATCTCACTCTTAACTACTTTCGCCTTTTCTACGAAATCTTCTTCTCTGTACATACCGGCCCACTGGAATGGAGTAAATGGTTTCGGAACAAAGAAAGAGGTACTTACGTTAATCTGAACTTTGCCGTTACGTTTTTCTTTCGGAACTTCTTCATAATAAGTTTCTGCGATTTTCTGGGCAAGATGGGCGATACCTTTCATATCATCTTCCGTCTCTGTCGGAAGACCAAGCATAAAGTAAAGTTTTACCTGATTCCATCCGCCCTTGAAAGCCTCTCCTGCACCATGAAGGATATCCTCTTCAGTAAGACCTTTGTTGATAACATTACGCAGACGTTGGGAACCGGCTTCCGGAGCAAAGGTAAGGCTGCTTTTCTTTACATCCTGTACCTTACTCATAACATCCAGGGCAAACGCATCAATACGCAAGGATGGAAGGGAAATGTTTACGGCATTTCCATGTAACTCTTCGATTAAAAAGTTTACCAGTTCTTTCAGTTCAGAATAGTCACTGGAACTTAAAGAGCTTAAAGAAATTTCTTCATGTCCGGTATTCTGAAGCATTTCTCTGGCACTTGCCTTCAGAGTCTCCACATCACGCTCTCTGGTAGGACGATAAATCATACCTGCCTGACAGAAGCGGCATCCGCGGATACATCCACGCTGGATCTCCAGGGTAACACGATCCTGGGTTGCTTTGATAAAAGGAACAACAGGCGCTTTGATTGCACGATATTCTTTAGTAATGTCTGTAATCAGCTGTTTACAGACTTTTTCCGGTACACCCTCTCTGGCGGGAGTAAAGGAAGCAATGGTTCCGTCTTCCTTGTAAGTTACATTATATAAAGATGGAACATAGATTCCCGGAATCTGAGAAGCTGCGAAAAGAAAATCTTTTCTGGAGCCTCCTGCTGCCTTATTTGCCTTATAAGCATCAAACAAAGCATCATAGACAGTTTCGCCTTCGCCGATATAGAACATATCAAAAAATTCGGCAATCGGTTCAGGGTTATATGCGCATGCACCGCCGCCGATCACAATAGGATCATCTTCCTCACGGTCTTTTGCAAGGAGTGAAACATGACTCAGGTCTAATACCTGAAGGACGTTGGTATAGCACATTTCATATCCAAGAGTGATTCCAAGGAAGTCAAAATTCTTTACCGGTTCCTGAGATTCCAGTGCAAAAAGCGGAATCTCTTTCTCACGCATGATCTTATCCAGATCCAGCCACGGAGAAAATACACGCTCCGCCCAGACATCCTCACGTTCGTTGAACATATTGTAGAGAATCATCATGCCAAGGTTTGACATGCCGATCTCATAGACATCCGGGAAGCACATGGCAAAACGAATGTCTACTTTATTTTTATCTTTCATCACAGAGTTGACTTCCCCGCCGATATAACGGGCTGCTTTGTCAACACTGAGCAATATTTCGTCACTAAGTGCTAATTTTCTCATTCTTTTCCTCTCACAATTTATCACTATTTGCCAAATACAGAACTTCTTCTGTTTAGATTTGGATAGTGCCTTTTTTCTGAATAAGTGGGAAAAATAATGCTCATTTTTGAACTTATTTTTACCCCGAAAACGGCATTTGGTCACGGCGGTACCGGCTGTGATATATGCCGTTAATTATCCTATTATAATACAGGTCATTTCAGAAATTCAAGAGAAATCGTGTGCTTTTGTGGAAATGGTGAAAATTGTCTGCTGTCCCTCCTTTTTTACAAGACGCTTCCTTCATACGCCGTTGACAAACAGCTCTGTTCTTTCCTTTCTGGGAAATGTTCAATTTTCAAAGTTCAATGCCAGAGTTTTGCTGGCATGATCCTCAAGATTCCGAGAGATCATATCTGAATCTCCTCTGCATTTAAAACTATTTTTTCTTCACAGCCATTATACAGGATCATACATTCTGTACGGCATATGGAATTTAAAGATATTTCTGTGACGCACTTATTTTTCCATTTAAAACCAATGGTAATCCCTCCAGGTGCTTTAAGACTGCTTATTCTCCCATCCGTCCACTCATCTGGCAGTGCAGGAAGCAGAAAAATCTTATCTCCTTCATATTGGATCAGCATTTCCAGAACAGCTGCTGCAAAGCCAAAATTCCCATCAATCTGAAATGGTGGATGGGCACAAAGCATGTTGGGATAGATTCCACCTCCTGTCAGACTACATTCTTCTTCTCTGGTAAAGCACAGCTGGTTTTTTAGAAGTTTCAATGCATGATTCCCGTCACCAAGTTTTGCCCACAGGCAGGCTTTCCAGGCCATGCACCATCCGGTTCCTTCATCCCCTCTTCTTTCCAGTACCACACGGCAGGCATCCAGAAGTTCTGGATTCTCCCTGGAAATCAGATTTCCAGGGTACAGGCCATATAAATGGGAAAGATGTCTGTGGTGAATATCCATTTCCGGATAATCATAAAACCATTCCTGTAGCTGCCCTTCTTTTCCGATTTTCCAGGGCGGAAGTTTTTTCAGAGCTGCTTTTACCTGGGCTGTTAAATCTGTACAGTTCAGAATTTTGCAGGCTTTCAGATAGATTTCAAACAATTCCTTCAAAATACTTATGTCCATGGTGGAAGCAAAGGTAAGGCTATGGCTGGTATGATCCTGAGTTGCAAAAGTATTTTCTGGTGACGTGGAAGGAATTGTCACAAGAAAATCTTTGTATGGAACCAGGTAGCCAAGATAAAATTCCACAGCTCCTTTTATTAAAGGAAATGCCCTTTCTTTTAAAAATGTTTCATCAACAGTATAACAATAATGTTCCCATAAATGCCGACACAACCATCCGGAACTCATAGGCCACATGGAATAGGTACAGGGATTTTCATCCTGTCCAAAGTGTCCCACCGGACTGGAATGCCCCCAGATATCCAGGTTATGGTGGCTTACCCAGCCATTTAAGTGATAAACATCTTTTGCTGTTGTTATCCCTCTTTTTGCCGTTCGTTCTATGAGCTGGAACAAAGGTTCGTGACAGTCACTTAAATTTCCTTTTTCTGCCATCCAGTAATTCATTTCAGTGTTAATATTTACCGTATAATTACTGCTCCAGGGGGCACGCATGGAATGGTTCCAGATTCCCTGAAGATTTGTACATTGGGAACCTGGTTTTGAGGAAGAAATCATCAGGTACCTGGCAAAGTAGAACATTTTTAACACAAAGTTATTTTCTTTGGTATCGTTAAGGGTAAAACTTACCCGGTCAAAGTACTTTGCATATTCTTTCAAATGTGCTATTTTCACCCTATCATACTGATAAAATCTCAAACGTTCCAGCATCTGTTTTTTCCGGGATAGATAAAAATCCTTCTGTTCAAAGTCTGTCAGTCCAGATAAATAAACAAAAACATTCCGGGCATCTTTTATATACAGCTTGTTTTCTTGCTGAACAGTTTTCCCATCCGTCTGCACATACAGACAGAAGGCAAAACGGATTCCCAGTCCTTCTTGATATACAATCGGATTCTTGCAGGAATAATAAGGAGGAGCAACAGAAACAGGAGCCTGTCCCTCCATAAGAAGTCCGTTTTTTTCAAACAAAGAAGTCTGATGGTGTATCTGACTTTCCAAGGACAATGCCATTTCAAGGCTACAATCTTTGCCGGAATGATAATGAAGTGCCATAACAGGTTCAGCCATACTTACAAAAAATTCCCTTTGATATCTCTTTCCTTCCTGGCAAAACTCCACATTTTCTATGGCTTCTTTAAAAGAAAGCTGTCTTTTATAGCTGCCTGCTTCTGTCAATACAGGTACTTTTACATCAATCTTTAAATTACCGGCTGGAAGATAACTTTCTGTCCAGTCACCAAGCACATTCTCCCGGCAGTAATCTTCTGCTTCCTGATATTTTTCATCAAAGATGTTATTTCTGAGAAATTCCCAGTCAATCTCCCTGTTTGAATTTTCTTTACGCTTCCCGGTTCCAGACCAGAGGGTGTCAAGGTTTAATTCAATTTTTTCATTCTGAAATCGTCCATAAGACATTGCCCCCATGGACCCGTTTCCAAGGGGCAATGCTTCATACCACTTGGCGGCCGGCTGCTTAAAAGTCATTGATAAATAATCCATCTTCTCATCCTCTCCAGAAATATATTTCTAGTCAGCCTGACCACGATCTTGGTATATTCCCACAAATGATAACAGTGGTAAAACTCTGAAATCCCGGATCAGAATTTTTACTTCTTTTACATTCTCTCGAAAAACTGGAATGATCTTCTGATATCCAATTACAGTTCCATCATATATCTTTTCCCAATCAATATTTTCGTCTGTCTTTACGGCTACTTGAAACGCTTCCACTCTCTGGCTGTACTGGATTGCTTCTTTTAGCACCAGATAACCAACACGCCTGACTTCTGGCAGGGAAAAAATAAGTTCAGTCGGAATTTTACCCTCTTTAGGCTGATACCAGGTATTAGAAGTATCCTCCAGCAGATTGCATACCGGATGGTCCGGATTCTCATCTTTGGAAAAAACATCTGCCGTTTTTGCCAGATTACAGGAAAAGGCTTCCTGTTTCCACTCTCCAAATTCCCTCAGACGGTTTACGTCATTTTCATGGAGCAGTCCATTTGGCATTGGTGGGATATTCAAAAGAAAAGTTGCATTTCCTCCTGCTGAGCCTAGATAAATATGTTTTAATTCTTCCAGGCTTTTGACATTATTGTCCTCTTCTTTATGATAGAACCATCCAGGTCTTATGGAAGTGTTTATTTCTGCAGGATACCAGATCAGATCATTTTCTCCTTTCAGGACTTCCCGGCTTCCAAGGTCTTCCATATCACTGGTGATTTTTCGCTGACGAAATTCAGCATCGTCTGACTGCTGGCTCTTTTCCTGAACGCTTTCTGCCAGTGCAGTGCGGGCAGGGACAACACTCCACTCTGATTTTCGCACATCACCGGCTTCATTTCCGCACCATCGAATATCCGGTCCGCATACACAGATGCAGGCATCCGGCTGGTATTTACGCACACAGGCATAATAGCGCTCCCAGTCGTAGACCTGCTTTTTCCCATTTGGCCCTTCCCCGCAGGCTCCATCCAGCCATACGCTGAAAATGTCCCCATATTCTGTCAGAAGTTCTGTGAGCTGGGAAATATAGTAATCATTGTATTCTTTCCCGCTTCCATAACAAGGCTGGTTTCGGTCCCATGGAGAAAGATAGATTCCAAACTTCATTCCGTACTCCCTGCAGGCATCCGCTACGTCTCGTACTATGTCTCCCTGCCCGTTTTTCCATGGACTTGCTGTTACGCTGTGAGCTGTGTATTTTGTTGGCCACAGGCAGAATCCATCATGATGTTTACAGGTGAGGATCACACCTTTCATACCTGCACTTTTGGCCGCCTCCACCCACTGTCTGGCATCAAATTCTGTCGGATTAAAAATTTCCGGATCTTCGGTTCCGTCTCCCCATTCCCGATTTGTATATGTATTCATTCCAAAGTGAAAAAAGGCATAAAATTCTGTAGCCTGATAGGCAAGCTGTCTTTTTGACGGAACCACTTTAATCAATTCCTGATCTGTTGGCATTTGTTCCCTCCTTATTCATAAACATTTGTTTCAAGATATCAAATAATTATCCTTTTAGTCCTCCGGCTCCGATTCCCTGCAGCAAATATCTCTGACCAATGAGATAAATGATGATCGTTGGAATCATAACAATCACAAGACCAGCAAATAAAGCGCCCCAGTCAGTGGCGTATTTCTGCACTTCAAACAGATTTGCCATTCCAATTGGCAGGGTTTTCTTTGCATCTTCTGTGAGCAGCACCAAAGCCAGGGGGTATTCGTTCCAGAATCCCATTGCGCTTAACATGGTGATTGTTGCTATTCCAGGCTTTGCCAGGGGTACCATCACTTTTAACAGAAGCTGAATATTGGTAGCTCCGTCAATCCTTGCGGATTCTTCGTAATCACGTGGGACTGCTGACATAAATCCCTGTAAAGTGAAGATACAAAACGGAAATTGCATAACTGCATATACCAAGCATAGTACAGGAAGACTGTTAAGACCATTCACCGCCTGCAGTTCCAGGAACAGAGGAATCATAATATAAGTTGCCTGGAGGAAGATACAAGCCATATAAATAGTAGAAATCAGTTTGCTGCCTACAAAACGGTATCTTGCCAGTACATAAGAAATAGGGATCACAAACAGAAGCAATAAAAGTGTGGACACAATTGTTACAAAAATGGAATTTCCAAAATAAGCGGCAATATTCGCTTTTTCCCAGGCACATACAAAGTTATCCAGATTGAGTGCTGCTGGCAGTGCATAGGGATCTGTCAGATATTCTGCATTGGTTTTAAATGCAGACATCAGATTCCAGAAAAGCGGATATAGAAATACGATCGTGAACAGAATCATTAGGATTCTGGTGCACCAGGTTCTTACAGTTTTCATCAGTTTCCTCCTATTCCTTTTCAGACGACAGTTTACGTGAGATCATGGCAAGAATCACTGCCAGTATCAGAGTAAACATGGCAATGGCCATGGCATATCCGAAGTTTGCGTTTCGCATACCCTGGGTGTACATGTACTGTAAAAGGACACTGGATGCTCCATTTGGGCCGCCGCCAGTCATGACATTGGACAATGTAAAACTTAAATTGATGGTTCCGGACAAAGAAAGGATATAAGTTGTTCCAATAGATTTCCGAAGTAGTGGAATGGTAATCTCAAAGAACTTCTGGACTCCCGTTGCACCATCAATAGAGGCTGCTTCATAAACCTCCTGGGAAATTCCGTCAATGGACGCCACATGCATGACCATATAGTAACCCACTGCCTGCCATACCAGTGCTGCACCGATACACCAGAGCGCTGTTTTTCCTTCTCCCAGCCAGGCATGTTTCCAGGTAGACAGATGGAAAAGATCCAGCATATGGTTAAAAATTCCCCTTGTAGGATTAAAAACAAAGGACCACACAATACCAACCACTGTCATGGAGACGATGCTTGGAAAAAAGAATACCGTACGGTAGAAGGATTTTTCTTTCAACTGTCCCTGTGTGAGGATAAACGCAAATACAAGGCTTAAAAAGATTGTCACAGCGGGGATCACAAGCATTAATTTAAAGGTATTATACAGGGCCTGAAGGAAGTCCTTGTCCCGAAACATGTAAATATAGTTATCAAAAAATACAAATTTACTGTTAAACCCAACGCTTAGTGCAGTAGAACTGGTAAAAGAAAGATAAATGGCGTTCAGCATTGGTGCGATCATGAAAACGATCGTAAGAATCAGTGCCGGAAGTGTACACAAGGCAATGAATAATTTTGGTTTTTTTACCACGTTTGGTCACCTCTTTTTTATTTTAGGATGCCCGACAGATTATTTTGCCGGACAACGGATCTTATGGCTATCAGAGTCAAGAAAAGCTGCTGCATATATTGTGCAGCAGCTTTTCCAGGAGTGTTACTGTTCAATTCCAAACATGTGTTACTGAATGTTATATGTTGAAAGTAACTATCTTACATGATCAGTTCGCAGCTTCCATATCTGCACGAACCTGGGCAAAAGCGTCTTCCACATTCTGTGCCCATTCTTCTACTGTCATTTCATCATTCATAACAGAAGTAATCGGGTTGAAAATCTCATCTTTTGGATTGATCTTACAGTCAGCAGGAACTGCTGCAAAGCTCATGATCAGGGATGAAGCGTTGGCTTCTTCATAGATTCCGTACATGTTGTAAATTGCTGTGGAAAGCTTGTCTTTTGCTACTTCACGAGCACTCTTTGTAGCATACAGGGCACCGGAAGCTTCTGCAAATGCAGATACGGATTCATCACTGTACAGGAAACGAAGGAATTCTTTTGCAAGTTCTGGATTCTTGGCAGCTGCCGGAATGGAGAACTGCTCACAGCTGTCAAATACATAATGTACGTCATCTGCATTCTCGGTTGGGATTGGAGCCATGGCAAATTCAAATCCATCTTCTCTTGGTGCATCCTGCATTTCATTTTCCATCCAGGTTCCGTTTGTGATGAATGCTGCCTTTCCAAGCATCATTTCTGTCTGGGATTCGGTATGGTTCATACCAACAGTGCCGTCAAGGAGATAACCGTTATCTGCAATTTCCTTGATGTGTGTAAGAGCTTTTAATACACCTTCGTTGTTAAAAGAACCTTCCTCATAATTTGCAATCTTTTTCAGTGCATCTTCGCCACATTCGTTTGCGATTGCCGGCCAGAGCATTTCTTCCATATAACCTGGATAAATTCCCTGATAGGTAAACAGTGCACGTCCGTCAATTTCTTTTACGGTATCACCAAGAGCAAAGAATTCGTCCCATGTCTTTGGTACTTCCAGATTATTCTCATCAAAGAAAGTTTTATTATAGATCAGACCCTGCGGACCGCTGTTAAATGGCGCAAGATAAATCTCATCATCTCCATAAGGTGCACATTTTGTACTTTCCAGGATTCCATCTGTAATGTCATCCCTAAGTGTACCGGTTCCGGCATAATTTTCACCATCAAATACATCGTTCAGATTTAAAAGCGCATGTTCTTTGATAAGGGATAGGATTACACCGTCTTCTCCACCATCATTGAGACAGATAAAATCAGGTGCATTTCCGGCAACGATCTGTGGACGGATAATATCTCCGATGGTAGGACTGATCGTCATATTTACTTTTACCCCTTCATGGCTCTGTTCAAAAAGTTCTACCATCTGGTTCCAGTAAGCATCTCCGTATCCTCCCTGGAAAATGGCAATATTCAGTTCCTGTTCTTCTGTTTCTGCAAATGCGGTGAGTGGGGAAAGCACGGTAGCTGCGCTCATGGCAAAGATCATGGCAGAAGCTGCAAATCTTTTTTTCATAGGTTGGTTCCTCCTTTTAATTGGCTCTTTATTATGTTTGCCTGATGATGTTATTATAAGCGCAATTATGCTTGTGGTAAATTGACAAAACGCTCCTGTATATAGAACATCTTCTTATGTAAATTGTCCTATATGGATTTTCTTGTGCTATATATGTACGTTTTTTTTGCATTTTCGTTTTAAATGGATTATCCTGTCTTTTTCCTGTATAATGAACGTATAAAGGAATTTTGGATTGTAACATCAACTGATTATAGTAAGAGAAAAGGAATATTAAAATGAGAAAAAGGCGGCATTACCAGGGATTCCGTAAGTTCAGCATTAAAACCAGGCTTATGATTGCGCTTCTGATGATTTCCATTATACCATTAGCTGGAATCAGCGGCTATTCTTTTCATATTTTTTCAGTCGCACTTAGGTCAAAACTTTCCGCTTCCATTTCCCAGACTTTGTCCATGATCAATCTGAATATGGTCAGTGAAATTGAAAAATACCAGTATCTGTGCGGCTCTATCTGTGTCAGTCAGGAAATCAAAGATGGTCTTCTGAACAAGGATATGACAGATATGGAAAAAAACAAGGCAATCACTGAGATTCAATCTATGATCCGCAGTAAGATCATCTATCCTGCACAGGCAAAAAATATAACTGTATATGATACAGATGGAAATATCTTTTATGATCTGGGGTATGACGGATTCTATCAGGAGGATGTGGATATGCTCCTGGACCGGCTGGAGACAGAAACAGGGGATGTATGGGCTTATGTTCATACTTATCGTGACAGGGACATTCTTGTTCTGGGCCGTAGAATTTATGAGCAGTATAATCAGAGCCAGGTGATTGGTTATACGTTGATCTCTATTGATGAAAAGATCTTTTCCAAAACGGTACTGGAGCCTATTGGTTTGGCTGATTCTTCCAATATCATGTATCTGAATACAGATGGCACTATTCTTTCCTCCTGGGACAGGAAAGTAGGAATGGGTCAGAAAGTAGATGAGGAATTACTGGAAAACATAGAGAACAGACTGCCAAAGAAAACGTATTCCTTCAGTATTGATGAAAACGGACAGGAACAGCTGGTCACATATATCTTTAATAAAAATCTGAATCAGCTTTTCGTGTATACCATGCCCTATCACTATATCAATTCGGAAGTCTACACCTTGCTGAAAAGGATTCTGATCGTTGCCCTTTTTCTAGTTCTTCTGTGTGTTGCAATTGTCTCAGCCGTATACCTTGGAATCACATCACCAATCCGAAGTATGTTAGATTTTTGTAAAAAACTCTCTGACGGAGACTTAAGCGTCCGGATCCAGGATACCTGTTCGGATGAGTTATCTGATCTTTCCGGAAGCATGAACCATATGGCGGATACCATTGAACGGCTGATTCATCAGCAAAAAGAACAGGAGGAGAAAAAAAGAGAATTAGAATTACAGATGCTCCAATACCAGTTAAATCCACACTTTCTGTTTAATACCTTAAACAGTCTTCGATTTGTGGCTGCTATGCACAAGGATCAGATCGTCAGTGATGGTATCCAGGCACTTAGCAGTCTTTTACAAAATACACTTACCAATAAAAATGAGTACATTACCATCCAGGAAGAGCTGGAAAACTTGGAAAACTATTTTTCCATTCTCAGAATCCGTTATGCGGGAAGTTTTGAATATTCCATCCATACAGAAGAGGATGAACTACTTTCCTGTCTTATTCCAAAACTGATTCTTCAGCCTCTTGCTGAAAATTCGGTCATGCATGGTTCTTCCGATGACGGCTCCGTCATGGAAATCATGATCACATGCTGGGAAGAAAATGGAAATATAATGATAGAGCTTACAGATAATGGGAAAGGGTTTGAAGTAACTCCTGCTGCACTTGCGCCCCACAAGGATCGCAAAAAAATCGGAGTTTCCAATGTAAATGACCGGATACAGCTGAACTTTGGCCGGGAATACGGATTGAAAATTGAAAGTCATCCAGGTGATGGGACAACCTGCACTTTAACTTTACCTAAGCTGGACACTGACCACAGGGATTCCGTTTCAGAATGTAAAAACACAGAAAGGAATTAATATGTATACCATACTTATCATAGATGATGAACCAATCGTAAAAATTGCTCTCCGTTCTATCCTTCCCTGGGAGGAACATGGTTTTTCTATCTGCGGAACTGCCTCAAACGGTCTGGAGGCGATGCCATTGATTCAGAAACATCAGCCAGATGTGATCATTACAGATTTAAAAATGCCGGAAATGGATGGACTGGAACTAATCCGTACCTTGAAGGAAAAGGGATATCCTGGAGCAATCCTGGTACTTAGCAACTATGAGGATTTTGATTCTGTGAGAAGTGCGTTGCTCCTCGGGGCAGCCGATTATCTGCTGAAAATAAAAATTCAGCCAGATAATCTTTTGGCATGCCTTAACAAAACAACGGAAAAACTACAGAAAAAAGCTGGAGAAAGATCTGCTTTAAATGTAAATACTTCTTCGAATAAAACAGGGCTACTCCTCTCCTTTTTTCAAGGAGAGGCTACACTTCCAGCATTTTTGCAGGCACATTCAGAGACTGATCTTTCTTTTATGGAGAAAAGCTGTGCAATCTGCTATGTCACTTTTGAAAAATACCTTTCAAATGAAGCGTTTTCCATATCTGGGAAACTTTTGTGTGATATGATTCTTGATGCAGTACAGGGAGTATTACAGCCTTACATTCTTGTTCTAAGTGATTTTAGCGCACTGGTTGTTTTTTCCCAGAAGGAACTGATTATAAGCCAGGTAAAAGTTGAGCAGCTGATAAAAAAATTATATAACCGTTTTACGATGTATCAATCCTTTGCTCCCGATATGCCTTACCAGGAAAATCTTAAAAACTATGAAGAGGCAAGGAAGATTTATCAGACTTTTATCTCAAATGAAGGGCACTATAAAGACGATGTGGCAAAAACCTTGACCTATCTGGAAGAGAACTATATGCACCGGCTTACACTTGCTTCCATTTCTTCTAATGTCAATCTTAGTTCCAGTTATTTGTGTCGGGTTTTTAAATCTGAAGTGGGGACAAATATTACCAGTTATTTGAATAATCTCAGGATACGGAAAGCGGCTACTATGATAAAGGAGGATAAACTTTCCCTAAAAGAAATATCTGCTATGGTAGGAATTGAAGACCAGCTTTATTTCAGCAGACTATTTAAGAAATGTATGGGAATTTCACCATCTGAATATGGAAAACGGTTTCATCAGTAATTTATGATAGAAAGACAGTTCTTTTCTAAAAGAAACGGCAGAAGTTCAGCAGCAGATTTGATCTGCCACTGGATTTCTGCCGTTCTTCTTAGTAGGATGCTAGAGCCTGCTCCAAAAATCATTCCTGCAATCTGCAGAACTAAATTTCATACCACTTGATTTCATTTGCTTTCATATGAAGCGTAAAACTGCTGCCATCTCCCCGGTAAACAACCGTTTTCTGCGGTTCATAAGTATTATTTACCACACAATATTTGCCATTTTTTACATAGGCGTGAACTTCCACGTTGTAGTTTGTGGAATACCAGCAGTTCAGCTCCTTTTCAGCGGATGAAGACCACAGGACAGCACGATAAAGAATTCGGCTGTTCTTAAAGCTGTAGGGGAGACCACTGACATAGACACCACGGCCTTTTCCAAAAGTTTTTACCGCCATTTGCACTTCCTGGTTATTCTGAATTAAAATGGTAGTGTCCGGAAGGGCAAAGATATTTTTCTTACCTTCTCCGAAATCTACAGTCCCGTCTGTATCAGCCAGAATGAAATGGTCCTTATGCTCTTTCCAGTTATATTTATCTGTATTTAAGTTAAATCCCCGTTCTTCTTCTACTCCCAGAACATCATCCAGCTGGAAGAATTTTCCCTGCCATTGATGGGCAGCAGGCTCGCCAACTCCGATAAAACCTCCGCCGTTATAAACAAATTCTTTTACAGCTGTGATAATTTTTTCCTGACACCAGTATTCACCGCCACTCTGGGCTGTATCAGCATCTCCTGCATTGATTACTACATCAAATTTTTTCAGCAATTCCGAATCTGCCAGGATATCGTCGAAGCTGATAAAGGAAACATCAAACGGCGCTCCACTCAAAGCTTCAATAATTCCAAAATAGGAATAATTCTGTTTATAATAAATGGCATGATGTACCATATGATTGCCCCAGGAACGCATTTTTCCCCAACAGTTTAAGACGGCAACCCTTTTCACGCAATACGGTGTTACACCCTGGATATTGTCATAAAGGGTACGGAATTCCTGGCATACTTCTTTGATATACTGAACAAAATCCGGGAACTGAAGTGCCAGTTTCAAATATCCGCCGTATCCGATCCGCTGAATCGGACTTCTTAAAATGGCACGTCTTGCTGTTACCCAGTTTACCTTTGCTTCTTTTACCGGATCACCACCTTCATGGAAAGTGTCCGGGAAGAAATAAGGAAGAAAACGGCCTTCTGTATATTTTACATTTTTAATATCACTAAACAATCGCAGTGTTGCACCATTTCCTACGCTTCCAACTACTGCATCAAGTCCGATGGATGCAAATTCATCCATAAACGGTTCCATGCCGATCCAGTGATCTCCCATGAACATCATAGCTTCTTTTCCATATTCGTGAACGATATCTACCATTTCTTTGGCAAGCTTTGCTACTTCCCTTCTCTGGAATGCCTGGAAATCTTTAAATTCTTTGGATGGAATCCGGTAGGTATTATTCATGTAACCCTGATCGATGATATACTCTGGGCGGAAAGGATAACCTGCTTCCTCTTCAAACTGTTCCAAAATGTATGGGCTTACTGAAGCTGAATATCCAAACCAGTCTACATATTTTTCCCTTGCAAACTCATCAAAAATCAGAGTGAACTGATGGAAAAAGGTGGTAAAACGTACCACATCAACATAGGGATGAGTGTCCAGAAAGCGGCGCAGGCGTTTCAGAGAATGCGCCCTGGTCTTAGGCTGCCGGACATCAAAGGTAATTTGCGGTTCTACATTTTTCCAGTCATTTACTACTGCGTTGTACATATGAACCGGGTCCCACATGATATAAGCCAGAAAACTTACGGTATATTCATGGAACAGTTCTGCAGGCTGGATTACTACATTCCCGTTTTCTTCCTTATAGGTCCATTTGGTGGTGGGGACTATTTTTCCTGTAGTTCGGTCTATTACTTCCCACCATCTTGTAATATCATCATGGGTATTTACTTTCAGCATATCCGGATACAGATGATCCATCAGATGAATTTCCAGTTTGTCTGATGTTGCGGTATGAAAAGAACTCATAATATACATCTGCTGGATCTCATCCGGATTTTCTTTCGCCCAGGCATTATCTTTTCTTGTAGTGTAGTAAGTAGCATAGATTTTGGCTCCGGTATCTTTTAATTCCTGGGGAAATTCTGTTCCGTCACAGTCACGTATGGCATCTGCTCCCCATTCATCCATAATGTTTTGTGTTTCTTTTACCATGTCCAAATCAGTTGGAATGGTAATCCGTCCTTTTTTCTTTTCCATTTTGTAACCTCCGCTGCAATTATTTTTTGGATCCACTTTCAAAAATTTTATGTTTGCAATTATGTATATGTTTCTTAAGTTTAAGAATACGTTTTTACAGACGGGATTTCTAGGGACTTGTTGCGATACTTTTTAGAAATCTTGCGATTTTTATCTGACTATGGTATTCTGGAACTATTCAAAAACAAGTAGATTCTCATACGGCGTACGAGTTATGTTTGTATGAACAAACGGATTCACAATTTTTATACAATCAGGAGGTCTTATGAGTACACGGTCTTTTTCTTTTATAGACGGAAATCCCCTTTCTACGGAAGCAATTCTGGTAAATGCCTCTTCTTCCCATTATGGTGAGGACTGGTCCAGCATCCGGCATACCCATCCGTTTACAGAACTTTTTTATGTCTGTGATGGAAATGGAGAGTTTTTCATTGAAGACCAGGTCTTTTCTATTGCAAAGGACGATCTGATTATTGTGAACCCTTATATCCAGCATACGGAAAAATCCCAGCCTGACGCACCTCTTTCTTATTATACGGTAGGTGTAGATGGAATCAGCTTTTCCTTCCACGACAAAAGAGAATTTCGGATTTTCAACTGCAGGGAAAAAAAGGCAGATCTTTTGTTTCATTTTCATTCTCTATTTCGGGAATTGGAAGAAAAAAAAGAGGGCTATGAAGAAATATGCAAATATAATCTTGCAATTCTCATTGCCCAGCTTCGCAGAATTACTGTATCTGGATTCCAGCTGGTTCCTTCTTTTCATCCAAGCAAGGAGTGCGCTATGGTCCGGCGCTATCTGGATTCTCATTACAGTGAGAATATCACGCTGGATCAGCTTGCCAGTTTCAGTCATCTGAATAAATACCACTTAAGTCATGAGTTTACCAGATATTATGGTATCTCTCCAATTAGTTACCTGAACTGTCGCAGAATTGAAGTCTGTAAAGAACTTCTGGAAAACACAGATTATGAAATTTCAGACATCGCACATATGGCAGGTTTTTCATCCCAAAGTTATCTGGCGCAGAGCTTCCGGAAATCTTGTGGTGTTACAGCCAGAGACTACAGACGTACTATAAAAGAGAAAAACCTGACGGTAAAAAACAAACCGTTTTAAGATACTTTTCTTCCATAAAAAAATCCATGATCTTTTTATGTTTATACGGGGCTTTTTCTGGATTATCCCATTCGACACCATAGATGATCCATTTACCTGATACGTTTCCCATAAGTTTCTCCTATATAGAATATCTGTTCGAACTTTAATTGTTGCATAATTACGTCTTTGGTAATAAAAGGTCACGTTGCATTCCGAACGTTCATTAAAATCCAGTCAACATCATATTAAGAATTTATTTTTTGTAAATAATAAAAAGGTGCATAAAACAGTTACATCTTATACACCTTTACTATAAAATCTTATGTTACACAAGTGTCTGCCCCATTGCTGATGCAGTTTCCTTTAACTTATCGATGGCATAGTCTGTATATTTTGAAATCTTATCGGCAGGTTCCTTTTCCTCGATCATCATCTGGGCCAGGGACATTGTTTCTTTTTTAATTCCTCCCAAATAAAATGGATCTCTATTTTCGTTATATTGTTATCGCTACCCTGAGTTTTTACTTTCTTCCTGAGTGATTGTCCACAATAGATAGCATACCATACTGGTTATAATAAATATACAATAAGCCGCCATTCTGAATTACATATTTTCAGAATTAGCGGCTCTGCGTCTTAGTGTCTGGCTCTTAAGCTGACTGTCTTATGATTTTTATGAATATCCAAGTTTTGGATTTTCATAATCGCCACGGGCTTTATTTCTGCATAAAAATTTTGTTTTTGCAGTTCGTTCCAGATACCTGCCATTCATTCCCTGAAAAAGAAATAAATACTATTTGATGTTAGAATTATTAAAGTAAAACTTGCAGATAAAGAAAGGAGTTTCCACATATGAAAAGAAAAATCGCATATTTTTGTTTTACAACATGTCTTTTAACAGCAGGTATTTTCGCTGCACTTGGCAATCCGGTCTCTGCAAAGGCAGAAGAACAGGATTCCACACAGGAAGAAGCCAGTTCAGAAACAGGTGACAGTGCACAGTTAAAAACACTTTTAGAAGGTTCCGGATTTACTGTACAGCAGGGAAGTTTTTATGAACTTGATACAGTCAAATCCGCTTCCGAAGGAAAACTTATGAGTTGCTTTGGAAATAATGCCGGATCTTCCTACATGGTATTTAATCTTCCGGAAGCACCGGATCAGGAAGTTCCGAATCCGACATTTCCTCCTGACAACTGGCAATATAAACTTCGCCAGGATGAAGCACTTGTACTTGTTACGCCTCTTCCACCAGAAAGTGTTTATTATTCCTTTATCAATTACATCATGTTTACTGAACAGAAAGAAGGAAAAGATTATACGAACGAATCAGGATTTTTCAGTGTCGGAGATGAAACCACAGGTCTTTATCATCCAATCTTCGGTTCTATAGGAGAACCGGTTAATATGCTGAATATTAAGCACAGTGGTGACAGTGAATTTGGCAGTACAGCGGTTATGGTAATCAGTGCGAACCAGACAGTAACAGACCAGGTTACTGAACAGCTTAAAGCATCAGGATTTGATGAAAATATGATCAATGTGATGCCAATCCCGGCAGAAACCTATCATATGGGACTGGAAAAAGGTGCTGATACTTTCTGCTTCCTGGGTCGTATTTCCCAGCCATCTGACGCAGATGCTTATGACGAATATATTTCCACTCTTGCTGATAAATCTGTTGTTTACCGTGTAACTCCAAATACAGAAACAGAGGCAGCACCATATGCAAATGCAACGGTGACACCTCGCGGAACCGGAAAACATGAAACAGAAGTTATGGATAAGCCTGCTGAGCATCTGGAGAATATTCGTGAAGCAATTATTGCAAAGTATGCCGATGAATATACATATGAAGAGCTTTCAACAGAAATTGCTGTTCCGGAAGGACTTACTGCATATTATAATGATACTAATTCACAGGGTGACAACCGTGATGCAATGTACGTTATGACACGTGATTTTACCCTGGATTCTGATGATGACTTTATTGTTGTTTATGGTGCAAATCATACTCAGACAGGAAAAGCGATATATTCAAATGCAGTACTTTATGGGCGTCCGATGTTAAATGGTGTATGCAGTATTTATGATTCTCTGTATACAGGAAGTGCTGCTGAATATCTGGAAGAAAACTGTGAAAATCCTGATCAGTATTATGTTTATAAAATGGCGCGTACGAAAATGGATGATTATACTTCTGTGATTGAGTATTCAACCGGAAATGAAAAAGGAAAATATTATGGCGTGGACAACGGAAATACTTTATTGCTTGCATTCCGTGCTTACCTTGATGAAACCAATGTAGGTGCTTCTTACTACGAGGTTATCTATGACCGTGCAATTGTTTTCCATAAGAAATAAAGATTGAAAAATAAACATTAAAAAATAAAGAAACATTAAAAAATAAAGAAAGATACCGGTTTTGCAAATGAGGTTTTGCTGATAATCCAGCGAGATATATCATTACAATCCGGTATCTTTTTTATATATGTATCATAAAACTTGCTTCAAACTGGTTTCCTGCTACTTCAAATCGACTGGTCCCATTATATTTTTCGCAGATCTGCTGCATAGAGCGGATACCGATTCCTGCCTCATCTTTTCGCTTACGGGAGAGGATTTTTTCTTCTTTTTTCAAAACCATTCCATCAAAAGAATTATCTACGGTAAGCAACAGCATGTCCTGATTTTTCTCTGAAGCGACTGTGATGTATCGTTCGCTATCATACCTTCCACATGCAGTGACCGCATTATCAAGCGCATTTCCAAGCAGACAGCACAAATCGGTGTCGGATATAGACAATTTATTAAGTCGGCAGCAGACCTTAAAAGAAATGTTCTCTTCTTTTGCGATACAGGCATAATGATATAAAACACCATCTGCTGCAGCATTTCCGGTATAAGGAATCTCAGCGATATTCAACAATCGGTTTTCAAGAGTATCACAATATTGGCGTAATTCTTCGGTATTTCCTGTTTCCAGAAATCCTTTAAGTGCTGCAAGCTGATGCTTGAAATTATGACGTACTTCATGTTCTGCTTCCATTGCTTCTCTCAGGGAAGCGTAGTATTTTTTCTGCATTTCAAGCTGCTGATTCAGCTGGATTTTTTCAAGCATTTTTCTGTAATCCTGTGCGATTCTGTGGCAAAGGACTATGGTTGCCATTCCAAGCAGGATTCTGCTTATCAGCTGATGTACGGTGGCGGTATATTCTTCCAGCCCATGCGAAAGCAGACCGCTTAGAAACATGGCAATCGGGATAAACCATATATTATTCCAGTAATCTTCACTGTCAATATCAAGAAATGGCGTCACGGTCTTACGCATCAGATTTCGATACCAGTGATAAGAAATGATATAAAGTGTAAAACCGATTATGGTTTCCAGAATCAGTCCTTCATTCAACATTTCGTATCCTATCTGCTCGGTGATATATACTCCGATTGCAAACGTCAGCCAGACGATCAACGCAGTAAGACCAAAAGAAAAAAGATGCTCTTTTGTATATCCTTTTATGATCAGAATATTTACGATTCCCATAATAACGCAATAAAAGAGCATATTAAATTTATAAAATGTAACGGTCATTCTGCCGGTTTCAATAATCCACAGACATAGAAAAAAGTCTGGAATGAGTCCTGCTGTATACCAGAATATCAGACGTTTTTTATTTTTGGATGAAACTCTCTCTTTAAAAGGTACATATCTTAACATCAGAGTCGGGATATGCACCAATACACAAAGCAGACTTAAGATAATTTCCATTTTTTCTATCTTCCTCTCATTCTTCTTCTCATATCTGCCCAGCGAAAGTCTGCAAATGCATTTTTAATTTCTTCCCGCTTTCCGCGGCTGATAGGAATTTCTGTCTGGTTCGACAATTTCAGCTTATCAGATGGCATGGAAGTGATTTCTCTCATGGAAACTAATGCCCATCTGATTGGCATACAGAAATCACCTGAGGGTAAAAGCTGAGACATTTCCGAAAGTGACTGTGATGCTTCCAGAATGCCTGTTTTCATATGAATTAATGTTTTTTTTCCTTTTGCTTCTATATATAGTATATCTGACAAATAAATACTTTCTTCCAGCCTTCCGACCTTTACTTCCACTGTTCTCATGGAATAAAAACTTTCGAAAAATTTATCCAGAACACTGTATACCTGTTCTTTCCTGATTGGTTTCACGATATAGTGAAGCGCTTCGATATTAAATGCTTCTGCTGCGAAATCAATGCTGGTGCTGGCAAAAACGATCTGTATTTTCTGATTACTCTGAATGATCTTTTTTGCAGTTTCCATCCCGTTTAATCCACCCATGAAAATATCCAGAAATATAAGACTGTAACGTGTCATGTTTGATCTCAGAAAGGTCTCACCAGATTCAAATTCATCGATTTCTGCATACAGATTATTCTGATCCAGATAAGAAGACAACAATAATATTATTTTTTGCCGTTCTGTTTTCAGATCATCACAAACTGCAATTCTAATAGAATTATTCATAGTATCTGTATACTCCCTGCCTTTTGTAATAACTTTATATGTTGTTAGGGGATTCTTCATTTTATTGAATCAAGAATCAAGCAAATCCCCTGCTTTAATTGCACAGAGCAATAAACAGGGGAAAAATATCCAGGGCAAAGAATTTTGTCCATAACATAATTATATTCAAATCTGCATATTTTGCAATCTGATACTTAATTATCAGAAAATGTTTTATTACTGTGAACGGAGCGAACAGTAACAATGTCTTTACGGTGCATGGAAGCCACATTTTTTCAGTGCTGTCATAATTTTATCTTCATTGATTGGCATAAGCGTGAAATAATTTACATGCAGACGATATGCCTGTGGTGCAAATCCACTGTCATTTGAAAACCATATGACCGGAAGATCAGGATATATCCTTCTCACCGCAATCACACCTTCCATACCAGCTGCCTTCTCCATTATCACCCATACTGCAGCCGGACGTGTTTCCATCAGTGCCGGTACCAGTTTTTCCTGCTCTGAAAAACACTGTATTTTATATTCTTTCAGATATTGTTCAGAGACTTCACATTCTCCGGGATATCCATATAATATGATTGTTTTCATCCATCATTCCCCCACATATTCACAAAAAGAGGCGTTAAATTAGCTTTATTTATGGTTCAATGATGTTGAAATACAAGCTCAGAGGTGTCATACTCTCACAGAATGCCTTGTAAAGTTCCTGATCTCCTTCTACAGATTCAATCAGTTTGCTGATTCCATCTTCATTGCAGGCTGCGATTGCAAGAATACCGGCTTTCTTTGTAGTAATTGTAATGTCTGCGTTTTCATCCTGTTCATCCGGGTAATACAGGAGTACACCATGATGTACTTTCAGGAGATAATTCTGATCATTGGTAACCTGAAGATTTATAGTAAAGGATTTATCCGCAAGTTTTGTACTGTCAAGCATGATTCCCATATAATCAAGAGTTGTCTGCATATCCATCTGCTGAGCGGTACTTCCTGATCCTGTTACAGCACTTGGCGGATACATATCTGTACCGTTTCTAAGTTCAGATGCTGCTACCAGATATGCATTTCTCCATGCACCGGATTCTGCCTGATAGCCAAGCTGTTCTAGTGCATCTGCACAGAGATATTTTGCCTGCTCATTTTCCGGATCTGCATACACAAGAGTATTTGTGATCTGTGCGACCCATTGATACTCACCTTTTTCGTAATCTGATTTTGCCATTTCCAGAACTTTGTCGGCATCACCAAGATATTCTACAAGTTTCTTCGCATATTCGGTTGGCTCAAGTTCGTCTAAGTGTACCGGATTCGCATCATACCAGCCCATATATTTCTGATAGATAGCTTTTACATTATGTTTCAGAGTACCATAGTACTGACGGGTATACCATACTTTATTTAATGCTTCCGGAAGTTCGATCATGTTTGCGATTTCTGTTGAAGTATATCCCTGATTGATATAAAGTAAGGTCTGATCATGCATGAATTTATATACAGCAGCTGTATTTGTCATATATTCCTGAATTACATTGTTGCCCCAGTGTGGCCAGTTATGAGACTGAAAAACAACTTCTGCATCTTTTCCGAACAGACTCTGTGCTTCTGTAATATAACGTGCCCAGCTATTGGCGTCACGTACCTCTGCACCACGTAATGTATAGATATTATGCATACTTGCGGTACAGTTTTCTGCCAGCCAGAGAGCTTTTTTATCAGGAAAATAGGTGTTCATTTCTGCCGGTGACTCAGTGTCAGGGGTAAGCTGGAAGATAACTTTTACACCATCAATCGTAGTCTCAAAGACTTCTTCTGTGACATTGAATGTCGGAGAAAGATATCCCACCTCGCCCTGTGAGACGGCAAGGCCGATGCCTACAGAAAGGCGTCCCTGCTCACCTGGCTGAATTACAGAACCGTATTGATATAAAGAGCGGCGCTTCATTGCTGTTCCTACAAATACATTTTCTGACATAACTGCATTTTCGAATCCGTCAGGAACGATGATTGCTGTTTTTCCAGATGCAATCTGCTCATCCAGAGAAAGAGAAGGATCTGCCAGTTCGTCCTGTGTGAGGACTCCCTGAATACCGCCATAATGATCAATATGCGCATGACTGATGATCACTGCTACGATATGGATGTCTCCCATTTCAGACTTAAATAATTCTAATGCAGCTTTTGCTGTATCAGATGACGCAAGACAGTCCATGATGATCCAGCCATTATCTGTACGGACAAATGTCATGTTGGAAAGATCATATCCACGCACCTGATAAATATCATCAGATACCTGAAAAAGTCCATAGTTGGCATTTGACTTAGTGTTTCTCCAGAGACTTGGATTTGCGGAGTCTGGTGAATCAGCATCTCTTACAAAATCATAATTGTCCATGTTCCAGACAACATTTCCATCATCATCTGTAATCTGCAGAGAATCCGGCGCGGTTATAAAACCTTTTTTTGCAAATTCCTCTTCCTGTGTATCATCAAAATCCAGAACCTGATAGACATCTTCGTTTATCTGTTTTGTAATGGTTGTGGCAGGCTTTTTGTCTGGTGTTAAAGTATCAGTATTTTCTGTACTTTCAGTACTTTCTTCCTGGGCATATGCAACTGTCGGGACAGATGCCATTACCAGTAATGCACCCAATAGTGCAAGCGCAATTCTCTTCTTCATATTGGACCTCCTTAGTATTATCTTTTGATTTGATATTACTGTTAATTATGCGTTCTATAATAATTTAACTGTTTTCAGCCTATCATAAGAATGCCCAATATTATAATGCAGGGAATGAATTGCAAGTATCTGGAATGAAATGTATTAACTGATAATTCGTAACTATTCAGCAATCTGCTATCTCACAAGGTGTTTTGACATGAATATGCTAAAATCCTTAAGAATACAAAGTGAAATGGATACCAGGATTTGTAGTGGATTTCTGTTTGTTATTTCTGGACTTCACTTTCCGGGTTCCAGGAATTCTCATCCAGTTTTTTAATCATTTCTTCAAGATCAACGGTATATGCCACTGTTACATCACTATCTTTTTTGATGATAAATTCAGATAAACCATATTCTTGTCCATTATCAGCCCAGTCATATGTATATCCCAGTCGTGTCCATGGATATTTGCCATCAAAATAGCTGGAAATAATGTTTGCGTCAAACCATGCCTTATATTCTTCATTGACATCATCGGAAAATGAATCTGTCATTTCTACCGTTCCGATTTCTGATACATATGCCGGCCGGAATACATCTTCCGGTTTTACCCACATAGCAGTAAAGTGATCTGATTCATTATCAGGGCGCAGACCGATAAGCTCTTTTATTCTTGTCTGCCAGTCAGTGACACCATCTTTATTTTTCTGATACCAGTCTTCAAGTTCTCCACCTGTAAATGTCCATACATTTCCCCATTCCAGTTTTACATCAGCGCCATCCGGGTAGCTATCCGGATATTTGTGAAAAGTATAGAGAAGTATCCTGCCATTTTCATCATAAACGGCATAAGGTTCTCCTTTATCCAGGCTTACCACAGGGAGAATTTCATCCTTATCGATGATCATGGCATCTTCTACTGATTCATCAAAAAGTGTCTGTAGTTCTTCTTTATTTTCGGAAGAATCTGTGCTTTCTGCGGCACATACGTTCTCTGTAATTCCATTTGCCGGAAATGATACCGCCATTGCAGAAACTAATAATCCGGTTACTATCAGTTGTTTTTGAAGTTTGTTTTTCATACAATATAAACCTCCTTTTTATGGCAATTCATAGGCACATTATGTGGAGTAATCTCCTATGATGCTAAAACAAATACAGGGAGAATCATACGAAACGATTCTCCTTGTATTTGATAAAAACATTATTTATTTGTTCAGATTATTCAACAACTGCAATAGCTTCTACTTCGCACAGAACATTCTTTGGAAGCTGTTTAACAGCAACGCAGGAACGCGCTGGTTTGCTTGTGAAGTATTTCTCATAGACTGCGTTAAATGCAGCAAAATCTGCCATTTCAGCAAGGAAGCAGGTTGTTTTAACGACATTGTCAAAGCCAAGTCCGGCTGCTTCAAGGATTGCACCTACATTTTTGCAGGACTGCTCTGCCTGAGTTTCAATTGTATCTCCTGCAACTTCACCTGTTGCCGGGTCTACCGGAATCTGGCCGGAGGCAAATACAAAGTTTCCTGTCATTTTTGCCTGAGAATATGGTCCGATTGCTGCTGGTGCATTTTTAGTTTCAAGTGTTTTCATGAGTGATTCCTCCCGTACGATTTTGTGTTATTGATTTATCAATAATTATAGTCCTATATTAGCATCAAAAAAATATTTAGTCAATGGCAAAAAAATTAATCACTATAATAATTGCCTGATAAAATTTGGGACTCTCTTGGAGAAATAATATTTTCTGGAAATAATGAAAAACTATATCAAAAAAATTATTCTGCTGTAAACAAAATTCTGCCAAGAGTTTCAAACAATTCCGATACAATAATCGGCTTAGCCAGATGACCATTCATGCCGGCTTCATAAGAGGCTTCCACATCTTCGTCAAAAGCATTTGCAGAAATTGCGATGATCGGAAGTCGGGCAAGGGCTTGGTTCTTAAGTGCCCGGATATGTCTGGTAGCTGTATAACCATCCATTATGGGCATCTGAATATCCATAAGAACTGCATCATAATAGCCAGACCGGGAATTTGCAATTTTTTCTACTGCAATTGCACCATTTTCTGTACTGTCTACTTTTAATCCTGCCTCTTCGAGAATCGCAACTGCAATTTCCCGGTTAAATTTGTTTGGATTAGAAAAATTAAACAGATAAAATTCGGGTATTGCGAAAAAAATAGCCAAGAAATAGTTGGACGATAGAGAAAAAATAAAAAAACCTCCTGGGAAATATATTTGCAGTACTAACAGAATATACTCCAAGAGGTTTTTTATATTTATGAAACAGTAAATGCCAAAACCATATACACCAGAATGAATACAACACAATACATAGAGTTGGTTGTAGAAACATAAGCACTGCTTTCCTCTTTTTTGAGGAAAGTCTGCATATTAAATGTGGCAGGGGCAGACATATAACTAATGACCGCAAGATCCAGCAGTTTATTATTTCCGACCAGGTTATGTACTGTAAAGAGAACGCCTGCAATCATTACTGCCTGTAATGCAGCACGCAATAAAATCGTTCTGATACATGGACTTAATAATTTTAATAAATTTTGTATTTTAATGAAAACTCTTCATCCAGTTTACCAGGGAATCATGCCAGATATTGTCATATACTGTTTTCTTCATCTGATCGGTAACAGGACCGTTCTTTGCCATTTTGGCAAGGATGGAAAGCTGTAATTCTTCTACTGTCATGTCTTCCGGGGCTTTGTTTGGATCTACAGTTACTGTTTTGGATGCTGTATCCGGAGCTTCGTCTGTTTTATCAGTTTCTTCTGATGGTGTTTCGTTTGCATTTACACCTACAGATGCCTCACTCGCGGCAACAGTTTCCTGTGTGGCAAGATCTGACGTATTTTCCTTAGTTGCTGCGTCTTTAATTGCTGCATCTTCAGTCTCGGCTGTCTCAATAGACGCAGAAGTTTCAGCATCAGATGTTGCCTGAGCATCTGTTGTGTGAGCTGCCATATTTTCGACGGCTTCCTCTTTAGTGGCTGTCACGTTTTCAATTTTTATCTGCGTATCTTCTGACATCATGCCTGCCGGAACCCAGATTTCACCGCTGTTTGCAGCTACTGTCACATTGATTCGTCCACCTTCAACAGATACTTTCTGTCTGGTAAGGGTTCCGACATATTCAGCGCAATTTCCAGCCGGAAGGTTCATTCCTGCTGCATTGTCATCGTTGTTTACGGTAACGATCACGCGGACTCCGTCAAGATCACGGGCAAATGCAAACTGGCGGTTAGTAAGCTGGAGTTCGGCATAGCTTCCATAGCTTAATGCAGGGGTATGCTGTCTTACCTTTCCAAGTGCTGCAATCAAGGCTGTATTTGGATTTGTTGTTGTGGCATCTGCATAGTCTTTCAGATTTAATGCAGGTCTGAGGCTGTCATCGGAGAATTTCTCTTTCTTTCCTTCAATACCAAATTCAGAACCATAATAAATACTTGGGATTCCCGGAAGTGTATAAAGTAATACATGAACCGGAGCAAAGTGCGCTTTATTTGACAGTTTGGTATAGATACGTTCTACATCATGGTTGTCCACAAAGTTGTAGAGATCCAGATTCCCCATGTTCAGGAGATATTTTACCGTGTGGGCGATTTCGAAATAGTTATGGTCATTGTGACCACTGTAGAGTGCTTTGTGAAGTGCATAGTTGGTTACGCTGTGAAGGGTTTCTCCATTTACCCAGCGGCTGTAATCACCATGGATAACCTCACCCATAAGCCAGAAGTCTTCTTTTACTTCTGCTGCTGTACGGCGAAGGGCACGCATGAAATCAAAATCAAGGACATCTGCTGCATCCAGACGGATTCCGTCTACGTCAAATTCGGATACCCAGAAACGAATTACGTCACAGATATAATTCTGGACTTCCGGATTTCTCTGGTTTAATTTTACCAGGAGGTTGTATCCACCCCAGTTTTCATATGAAAATCCGTCATTGTATTCATTATTTCCACCGAAGTTTACATTGCAGTACCAGTTAAGGTATCTGGAATGTTCACGATTCTGCTGAATGTCTTTGAATGCAAAGAAGTCACGACCTGTATGATTAAATACACCGTCAAAGATAACCTTAATTCCTTTTTCGTGACAGACTGCTACGAAATTTTTGAGATCTTCGTTAGTACCCAGACGGGAATCAAGCTTCTTATAATCAGTGGTTTCATATCCATGACCGACACTCTCAAATAAAGGTCCGATGTATAATGCAGTACATCCGATTTCTTTGATATGATCGATCCATGGGAGTAATGTGTTCAGACGGGAGACTGATGCACTGTAATCATTAGTTTTTGGTGCTCCGGTTAAGCCCAGTGGATAAATGTGATAGAATATTGCCTCATTATACCAGCTCATAAATGCCACCTCTGTTTTAGTTATAGTTTGAAAATATATACATATCTTTTATATAATAGCAGATTTCGAGGATAGAATCCAGCTTTTTTCAATATTCAGTTTTTTTGGTTTATTTTTGTAATTATTCGATTGGTTAAAATTTACTCTACAAAAAAACATATTTAAGGTATATAATCAGATCAGAAATCATGTTATGTTATTAAGTTTTTTACAAGGAGATATATTTTTATGAGACATATAGATGAAATTCAGATTGCCGGAACTGCCGTTCTGCTTTGTGGTGCGATGTTTGCAATTTCTGCTGTCGCTCCTACCGGAAATACCGTATCAAAAGCGGTTACAAACTTTATAGAAGCACCGGAAACAGCAGCAGAGGCTCAGGCGCAGGCAGAAGAACAGGCTGAGGAGAATGGATTTCCCATTTATACGCAGGAAAGCAATTATGATGATAATTCAGATGATGGCAGCAGCTATGATGATTCTTATTATAATGATTCTTCCTATAATGATAATACTTATGATGATCAACAGGATAATTCTGATCAGGAATATGATAATACTGATAATGAGGACGGATCTTCTGATACTGGGAATGATGATCAGACATCTGGTGATGAATCAGGGGATGACTCAGGAGATGACTCTTCAGACCAGATTGATTATCCGGTTGACGATACAACGGTTGATAATACTGACGGTAGTCTGGATGGTACAGAGGAAGATAATTATGACAATGCTGAGCAGATAACTTACTGATCTGATATAAATAAAGGCTCCGGTTACTGATGTTTTATGAACTGATTAGTAACCGGAGCCTTATTTATATATCAGCAAATTACAGAGATTACATCAAAACCGGAGCTTTGAATCATGCTTTTCAGATAGTCTTTCAGCGCAAGGGAGACTCCGCATCCAGCTAGCATCGCTATGATCATAAGCGTAAAAAAAGACTTTCCAAATCCTTTTCTGAAATGGAAAATCATAGTTGCAAGAACACCTGCAAATATTATAAATTCTGTATAACAAAGACGTAATATAATCTTGTCCTTTTCCATATTGTAGTTAAAAATCTGCCTTTATCCTTCTTTTAATATTTTTGTAAATTGCTGATACCAGCATTTTTTTTAGCTTCTTTTGGTTTAAGCGGCGTGCAGGATGATTCGCTTTGCCATACTCTTTTCAATCCCGATTTTGCTTCCCTTAACCATGACAATGTAATAGCCATGAATTTCAGACAGAAGCTCGACTTCACTTCCACATATAAATCCCAGGGATTCCAGATAATGGCGCTGCTTTTCCTGCCCGCAGACTTTGCTTATCCGGTATTTCTTATTAAAATCTGCTAAGTTTAATGGCATAATTGTTCCTTCCATTTCTTATCTATATGTTAGTTGATTCTAACACGATATAGAGTATACCATATTTTTATTGTATTTAAAGGATTTTTTGGCTTTTGAGAAATTTCATCTCAAAGTATATGGCAGGTTAAATAAGCAAATATATATTAGCAAGCCAATCCATTTCTGTACCATTTGAACACTCACATTAAGATAGTGGGCTATTTTACATTGACTTTCTTTCCACCTTATTCCTCATGCTCTCCTTATGCTTTTTGTTGGCTTTACATTACGCTCCGATCAGCTCCTCTCTCCAGCTTATCTTTTCCCTGTTTTTCTTGAATTTTCCTCTTATTGATTTTCAGTCTTTTATGAATGGAAGGCTTCTTTGCTAGTTATATACCATCTGCTCTATACGATGAAGCCTATAATTTTCTAAATTCCATTGGAGACATTAAGCCATTACTATAGCATCCACATTACCAAAGCCTCCCAGATTAACTCCAGGAGGCTTTCATACTGTCTCATATTAAGTTGTGATTATTCTACATTCTCAAACATCTCTGCTAATGTCATAGAGATTTTCGGAAAATCTTTCAGTGTTACCACTGTATCTGCATTATAATGTTCTTCTTCTGGATCATCCTGCAAGATATAGCTATACGTGAACCTCACATGGCTAAAGTCACGTGCTTCCAGACGCTTTAGGCGTCAGACTGA